>ERZ827488.131-NODE-131-length-114438-cov-6.004336_pt1 | contig 114438 bp, 103 predicted proteins | sample MGYA00519771_ERZ827488 | MGnify/ENA primary metagenome ERZ827488 (study PRJEB31778, sample SAMEA3449323) | human gut metagenome | biome: human gut; feature: human-associated habitat; material: faeces | place: United Kingdom | collected 2010/2012 ... | reverse complement strand
AGAAAATTTTTTAAAAAATTTTCATTTTTCTATTGACTTTTCATAGTTGGTCTCCCTTCATTTTTATCTACAATTTTCCCTACAACTTACTAGTTATTGTTATAATTTGCCTTGAAATTATTTATTGGTTTTTATACCTTCTTCTAACAATTTTTCAAATATTGTATATATTTTTTCATTCTTCTTTTTTATATTTATTGGTCTTAAAGTTTTATCCGTAAAACAATGTTTTGTCCAAGCATTTATAACAATTTTTTCTGTTTTTTTATCAATAACATTATAAGTTACTGTCATTCTTACTCCATTAAATTCAGTTATTTTAGGTTCTATTGTAATTATATCTCCACTTGTTATATGATATTTGTATTTACAATTGACTTCTAATGTTGGAATAGTATAACCTAATTCTTCTAATTTTTCCATTGATATATTCAGTTCTTCTAACCATCTGCATCTTGCCTCTTCTAAAAATCTTATATAATTTGAATGATGAACTACTCCCATTTTATCTGTTTCATAATAGTTTATTTTTCTAGTATATGAAAAACTCATCTTTTCCCCTCCAATTCAAACAAGAAATTACTATTTGCATTTATCTTTACTTTGTCAATTGATAACTTTGTTCTATCAATTCTTTTACTAAATCCTCGTCCACCTTTTCATCTATAATAATTGTATTCCAATGTTCCTTATTCATGTGATAAGCAGGTATTATATAATCATAAGTATTTCTCAATATATCAGAATAATTTGGATCTGTCTTAACATTAAGGTATAACTTATTATTTACATTCATTAATAATGCAAACCATTTTTTATTTTTACAATGTTTCATTGTTACAGATTCAAAGTCATCTGAAAATGGACAATCCTTATATGTATTTTCTAATGTTAAACAATATTTTATTATTTCTTCTTTATTCATAACTAAATCCTTATTAGCTTTTACACTATTTATTATTTAATTGTCTGTAAACTATGTCATCTACTTTGTATCAATTAACAATTCCTTTGGGTTCTTTTTTAAACTACTTATAGATGATAACACTAAAGATATTATAAGTACCAAAGACATAAATAAAATTACATATATTATTGATTTTGGTAATATATTAATATCTAAGCTTGTTAGAGTTTTATTAAAGCCGTCTACTTCTGCTCCTCCACCAAGTCCACTAGATGCCGATTGCTTTGCTATTTGTTTTGTTATATTTCCAGTAACTTTATTTAATATATTATTTCCTATCATGTTTCCTGTATAAAGTGCTAAGAAATATGAGCCTATATAAGCAGGGATAGATATAAATACTAATTCAACAACAAATTGTCCGAAAATTTTCAATTTTGATATTCCTAATGATAGAAAAATTGCTATTTCTTTTTTTCTAGCATTCATCCATAAAAGTAATAATAATGAAACTGTAATACCTGCAAATATTAATGAAGCAGCAAATAATTTGTTTGCTATTGAATATATACCAGATATTGATTGTTGTAGTGCTGGATAATTTGTTGAACTTTTAATTAAATTGTATTGTTTCCAATTTATATCAAGTTTTTTAATATTTTTAATAACTTGATCCAAATTTTTATCACCTTTTACAAAAAATGTTGCATCTTGATATACTGCAGTATCTTCTGTGTTTCCATAAACTTTTGCAGCTGTATCTAAATCTGTTATTAATGTATTTTCGTAAAGTTCTTGTGCAGAAGTTACACTACTTTTATTGTGGCCATCGAAAATTCCTTTTATTTCTACTTCTAGTGTTTCATTTGCTCCTTTTTCATTATCTGCATCAAATAAATTGGACTTAATTTTTATTTTATCTCCAATTTTCAAATTGTTCTTTTCAGCTAAGTCTTTATGTATTAAAATCTTACTTTTGTCATTTTCTTCCAAATGTTCTCCTTCTATTAATTTGTAAGCTCCTGACACAAATTTATTTTCTTTTGATGAATCATTAACTCCTGTTAGCATAACTGTTCTTTTAAAATTTTCTGCTCTTTCTGGTGATTGATTTGCAATTGTTTTTTTAGTTTCTATAATATCATTATCTACCAAATCAGCTACACTATTTATTCTCTTTACAAAAGAGGAAATATCTTCAGATTCAGCTATTTTTTTTATGTCTTTTCCTTTTATATTCCCTCCACCTCTTGGTGTTCCAAGATTAACTCTTCTATTTATTTCCATAGAAAAACTATTTGTTATATTTTTAAAAGTTTCCTCTGAAGCTCTATTAGTAGCATCTTTAATTGCCAAGCTAATCAGACTAAGTGTTGACATAGCCATAATAACTAATAATATTATTATTGATTTTAAACTTTTTCTTGTTACATATGCAAAAGCATTTTTTATCATCAATATCCCCCCTAATTAATTTTACTTATCTTTCTTAATTTTTTGTCACTTAATTCTAAAATAATATCAGCAGAATTTGCAACTTCCTTACTATGTGTTACAACTATTACACATTTATTTCTCTCTTTAGCTAATTTTTTTAATATTTCTATTATTTCTCCTGCAGTATCACTATCAAGATTACCTGTAGGTTCATCAGCTAGAATTACTGGTGCTTCTGATGCTAATGCTCTTGCTATGGCCACTCTTTGTTGTTGGCCACCAGATAGTTTCATTACATTTCTATTTATCTGACTTTTATCAAGTCCCAATTTTAACAAAATATCTTCTGATGCCTTTTTATTTACTAATCTAACATTTTCTATTGGTGTTAAATAATCAATTAAATTATAATTTTGAAAAACTAATGTTATATTGTTTTTTCTATGATTACTATACCCTTTGTTCTCTATATCCTCATTTTTGAATAGAATTTGACCTTTTTGTGGTTTGTCTAGTCCTGCTAATAATGAAAGTAATGTTGACTTCCCTGCTCCTGATTTTCCTATTATTGCATAAAATTGTCCAAGTTCAAACTTTTGATTTACTGATGACAAAATCTTCTCTTTTGAATTTGAATAATTATATGTTACATTTTTTATTTCTAATATATCCATTGCAATCTCCTAACTTATCTTTGATAATATTTCTTTTGGTTTTTTTACTAATATCATTGCACTTGCAATAATAACTGATAAAACAATAATTACTATTAATATTCCATAACTTTGTAAAAATATTGTAATATTTGATATTAAATTATCATTTTTTAGTAGATTATTAATATTTATTGTCGAATTATCAGAATTGATAAATCCACCTATTATTTGATTTAATATCACATTTCCTAAAAATAAAGATGCTAATATAGATGGTAGTGATATAAATATTAACTCAAATATAAATTGAGCTATAATTTTTGCTTTGCTTATTCCTATTGATAATAATATTCCTATTTCATAAATTCTTTCCCTTAGCCATAAAATTAATATTAATGATAAAACTATTATTCCTCCTGTCATAATTAAATATGTCATAACCTTTATTATATGTTTTATACCTTCTACAGATTCTAAAGTTTCTTCATATACATCATCATCTTTTTCAATATTGAATTTTGGCCAATCAATTTTTATTCCTTTAATTTTATTTAATACTATATTTGTATCCTTTGAACTATCTGAAAATATTTCAAGTTTATTTACAACTTTATTGTTTTCTGCGTTGTTTAATGCTGTTTGGCTTGATTCATAATCAATAAATACCATATTTTCGCTAAAGTCTGATGTCATTCCTGTGTATTTTTCTTGTTTTTTTCCAGAAAAAATCCCAATAATCTCAAATTCATATTCTGTTTTTATTTCATTATTGTTTAAATCAAATAGTTCAAGACGAATTTTATCATTTAATCCTAAATTATTTTTTTGTGCCAGTTCTTCATGTATAATAATTTTTTCTCTGTCGTCTTTTTCAATATGTCTACCTTTTATAAGAGTAAAAATTCCACTATTAAATAAATTGTTTTTTTCAGTATTATTTGTGGCTTCTACTGAAAGTATATTCTTGAAATTTTCTGGTAAATCATCTCTTTCGATCATTTGCATCCCTTCTACTGCTTTAATATTTGTAGATTTTGCTAGTCCATCATATTGGGGAATTGTTTCTTTTATCTCTTTTATATTTTCTATTTCTTTAAATTGATTTGTTTTAAAGTTCTCATTGTTATTTTGTGTTATTGATAAAGATGTATTTGATAACTTATATAAATTATTTTCTAAGCTGATTGTTGATTTCATTATGTTTAAACATGAGTATAAGCATGAAAGAACTATTGTTAAAATAATAAATATAATAACTGTTCTACTTCTCTTTCTCAAGATATATGCTATAGCATTTTTTAACATTTTTATCACTCTCCTTTATACATATTTAATAGATTCCATTCTTTTTACTACTTTACATCCAAAATAGTACTTATGCTATCGTATTACAATAAGAAATATAATTTAGAAATTATAATTTGTATCTAAAATCAAAGTATTTATATGTTTTACCCTGATTTTATTGCAAAAAGAGTTTGATTTCATTATTAAACTAAACTCTTAAATCATTTCTTATTCTTCTATTTTTTCAAAGAATTCTTTTCCAAGACCACATAAAGGGCAAAACCAATCATCTGGTAAATCTTCAAATTTTACTGCTTCTACATTATATCATCAGAAATGATAATATCTTTCATTTTTATAACAATCCTTTCTATGTAACAAATCTCACACAAAAAACTTAATTTATCTATATTTATTCAACTTCTTTTGACCAAAGTCCATGTTTATTACAAAAAGAATAAATTTTACTTCCTTTAACATATTGAAATATTACACAGGCTTCTTCATCTGGCAATAAAAATTTCTTTATAATTTTATTATTTGCTAACATTGCAATCCATTCTATAAAATGTTCTTCCTCCATAATTGGTACATGTTTTTCAAAAGATGCGTCTACACTATTTGGAGCTAATTCTATCATTTCTTCACCGCAACATTTAATGCTACAATCTTTTTTTGCTTTACTAGCAAAATATCACATTATTGAATTAAAGTCAATATTTTTTTGATGTTAGAATAAAATTAAAAATACACCTTGCAATTTGTCTATTCATTTATAGATATAATCTCTCCCTTTTCATCATAGCATGTTGTCCTTTCAAGCTTATATTCATATCCATATTTATTTTCTATTCCAATATATATAGTTCCAGAATTTGTGTTCAAAAAAGCTATGATCTCTTTTTCAAATTTGTTAATCAATATATTTACATAATTTGCTTTTAGGTGTATAATATTATTATAAAACTTAAGGAGGTTTGTTGAATGACAACACAAGAAAAACAACGGATTGATGGAGAAAAAATTGTAAATTTAATTGCCAACTCTTTCTTTGAGGATATGTATAGTTGGACTCAAGCAAAAGCTATAAACTGCTATGCTTTTGCAAGAGGTCTTACTTGTCCAGATGTAAAGAACCAGATATATACACCAGGAAGATTATATCGGTTAAAATTTGGGCATGGTCCTGAAGTCAACTGGAAATGTGATCCTTATCTTATTGATAAGTGTATTAGCAATGATAGTTTAGCTTTAAATCAGCACTGCGAAAGAGTATATTTCAGTAGTATCAAAGAAGATGATTGTAATTTCTATTTCGCAATTACTGATTTTCATGTACTGAACTCCCCTGCTGACCATCACTGGCATTTTATATGTAGAACCCCGAATGGTCTGTGGCTTCATAAACCAGATTGGTTTTTAGCGGCAGAACTAGTAAATTGGATTGAGTATGGCAAAACATTTCAATTTAACACTGTTGGTAGAGAATTAGGCAGCAGTTTTACAGAATGTGACGAATCTGTTTTAATTCCTTGCGAAGCAGTTTGTTTTGAAAACTTTTTTTACAAGTTAGAACTTCCAGAAGATTGAGTAATCTTGTTTTTCTAGTAAACATTAAAGGGAACTACAATTATGTAGCTCCCTTTTTTGATAGTTATTTGATAATTTTTGTTTTACAGAACATAGCATCAAGGTCTGCTTTAGATAAAATTCCTTTCTCAAGTAAACCAGATACTAACATTTCTAAACTGTCTTTATTATCTTGTAAAATCTCTACTGCATATTCTTCTGCCTCATTCAGAATCTTGTCAATTTCTTCGTTAATTATTTCCAACAGGTCATCTGTATATAAATCATTTTTTATGTTACTACTGTATGATCTGTTAGTAGATAAATCTTCTGCAAGTCCGTAACGAAGTACCATTTTTTCAGCAATTTGGGTTGCTTTTTCCAAATCGCTTGAAGCTCCTGCTGAAAGCTGCTTTGTATACATCTTTTCAGCGATTCTTCCTCCTAAATAACGCGCAATCAACTGAATAAAATAATCTTTGTTAGTAAATACTGTTTCATCATTAGGTTCACAAACATTTACCCCTAAATATTCTTCAGCAGGCATAATCGAAACCGCCAAAGTAACAGTATTGCTCAACTGTTTTGAAAACTTGTTAACAATGAAATGTCCTGCTTCGTGATATGCTGTTGCCGTTTTTTCTTCCTTCGACATTTTTTCAAATTGTTTTCTTTTAATATCAAAATTCTCTAAAATGTCATTTCTTTTAACAAAATGTCTTCCTTTAAGTTCAGCACTTGCCATAGAACGGTCCAAAAGGTCTAAAGTACGGTCAGGATTTCTAATATAATTGTTAAAACATCCTGCAAGCAAAATTGCATCATTTACCAATTTTCTTGAAATTGTAGTCTGATGATAGTTTTCCAGACGCGCAATCTGATTCTTTATCATATTATACAATTCTGTAGATTTTGGTTCTTCAACAACAATTTTTTCAAACCGCCTTTGAAGTGCCCCATCTCTTGAAAAAAATTTTTCATATTCATCAAAAGTTGTCGCGCCAATTACTTGAGTATCACCTCTTGCTAAAATAGGTTTCAATGCATTTGCAAGGTCTAATTCACCGTCCTTACATGCACCTGCACCTAAAACAGTGTGTATTTCATCGATAAATAAAATACATTTAGGATAATTCTCTAAAAAGTCAATTAAATCCTGGAATCTTTCTTCGGCCTGTCCCCTATATTGAGTTCCTGCAATAATTGAAGTTACATCAAGAGACAATACCACAGAATCTTTGAATTTTTCGGGACATGTTCCTTTAACGATGCTATAAACAAATTTTTCAATAATAGCTGTCTTACCTACACCTGGATATCCTACCAAAATTGCATTTCTTTTTGTCGCTTTTGATAAAATTTTAACAAGTTGGTTGGTCTCTGTATCTCGTCCAAGTATAGGACATTTTTCATACGAAATATATTTGTCATTCATAACAGTAAGAAAACTTGCCAAATCATATGGTAAATAAAAATTTTTCTTTTCCATTTCTTTTTTTGCTCCAATGCTTTTATTTGACTTTTTGTTTTCTAAACAATTTTCTATAAACTCTTCATAAATATCTGGCATTGTTTCAGTAAATGCTGCTAATAGAAAATTGTCGTTTACCTGGTCGAAAAGGTATAAATCATGTGCTATACCATTTGCAATAAGTATAGCATTTAAAAGCGACTGAGAAATTTTGATTGAAACATTTTTACCTGTTGAATTAAAAATAGTAGTCTCAATTCCAATTTCATCCTCAATAATAGCTCTCTCCCAATACTTTGAAATAATTTTTCTGGATTCATTTTCTATTTTTTCTTTTGTCACAGAATGTGATACAAGAAAAGAATGAAAACAAGTTTTTTCCTCTTTAGCCAGTTGTACAAATGCTATTACATCTGTAATGCTTTGTGCCCCAGACCGTTGAGAAAGTTCATTTGCATGTAACAATACATCTCTTACAGTATCATCTAGCATTATTCCTAAATTATCCATGTAGCTACCTCCTTGTGTACAAAACTTTATAAGTATCACAAATATTTTATAACTTTATGTTAATTTTGTCAATAATATATAGTAAAAAATAATTTTGTGCAAAGTCTTTATTTTTACTATTAAAAGTGATATTATATCACTATATTAATGAATGGAGATGAACAAATGATAGAAAGAGAAAAAAATCCAGAATATTTAAATTCTTTTTTAGATTACTCAATAACGATATTAAATAAATCGCCTAATTCAGTCAAAGAATATAATTATGATTTGGTAAACTTTTTTAAATTTATGGCAGACCGATTTGAATTAACTGATATAAAATCATTTACCGAAAAATATTTAAAGAAAATAACTCTTAATGATATTCATGCATATGTATCGCATTTAGCAATTGACAATCGAAGTAAAGCTACAACAAGAGCAAGAAAAATTTCTACTATAAGAATCTTCTTTAAATATCTTTCTCAAAAAGCAAATATTTTAGAAATTAATCCAGCTCAAAATTTAGAGACCCCAAAACTTGAAAAAAGAATGCCTAAATATCTTTCATTAGACGATAGTAAAAAGTTGTTAAATGTTGCGGAAAATGAAGATAATAGAAATTACAAAAGAGATTATGCTATAACAACTTTATTTTTAAACTGTGGAATGAGACTTTCTGAGCTTGTAGGAATTAATATCAATGACATTGATTTTAATGAATGTAAGATGACAGTCATAGGAAAGGGAAACAAAGAACGTACAATATATTTAAATAAATCTTGTATGGTAGCTATATCTTCTTATCTTAACTCTCGCCCACCTTCAAATATGGTAAAACATGACTCCAAAAATTCTGATAAGGCACTTTTTTTAAGTGAGCAAAAACAAAGAATTAGTAATAGAACTGTACAAAATATAATAACAAAAGAATTAAAACATGCAGGTTTAGACTCTAAAAATTTATCTGTTCATAAATTAAGACATACTGCTGCAACTCTTATGTATCAATATGGAAATGTAGATATTAGAGCTTTACAAGAATTGCTTGGACATCAGAGTATTTCTACAACAGAGATTTACACCCATGTAAGTAATGAGCAAGTACGTAATGCTGTTGAAGCGAATCCTTTGTCAGACCCTAAAAATTTGTAATGAGAGGAATAAATATGAAATCTAATAAAGCAAAAATATTATATAAAAATATAACAACATATACTAATAGTAACTATGCCAAATTTCTTAATTTTCATAATGATAAATATGAATTTTCTTATAATTTTTACACCATTGTTATGTCTATTCTTTTGTGCTATTGTATAATCATAAATATAAAAAGCAAAAATATATTATCTTCCCTAATCTTTCTTTTTTTGTTAATTGGCTTTATTTTTATAAGATTTTATTTGCCAATAAGGCGATTAAAAAAGACTAAAAGCAATATTAAAAAGAAATCCATTTCTACTCATGTTTTTTTATTTTATGATTATTACTTAAAAGTAGATAAAGAAATTGTGTATTACTTTAAACTATATAAAGTTTTTGAAGTTAAAGATTATTTCTATTTGTATATAAATCAAGACTATGCACTAATGCTTGATAAAAAAGGTTTTAAAATGGGTACAGTTGATGAATTTAGAAATTTTATAAAGAAAAAATGTTTGTTTAAATACAAATCCCTCTGAATTGTCAGAGGGTATTTTATATTCATAATAACATTGGCTGAATTTGTTCTCCCTCTAGTGCTTCTTCAATTGTCTTTATTAGATATGCTGGGTCAAAAACAATTGAACGAGGTTTAGTTATTGGATTATCCTGTCTAAAAGGTACAAAATAATAATGTTTTCTATTAAAAAGTTTCCCTATGTTCTCCCCTGCTCCTGAAAGTCCATTATTGGTTGATATTGCTATAACTACCGGTCTCTCTCTCCTTAAGTGGCTTTTAACTGCCATTGTTGCAGGACCATCTATTATATCATTTGCCAATTTAGCCATAGTATTCCCTGTTGCTGGAGCTACTACTAATATATCTAGCATATTTTTGGGACCTATTGGTTCTACTTCTTGAATAGTGTGTAAAATTTTATTTTCTGTAATTCCTTCAATTTCGTCTATAAAATCTTTTGCCCTACCAAATTTAGTATCCATAGTATAACTATTTTCCGACATTATAGGAACTACATTAGCTTTTAGTTCAACAATTTTCTTTAATTCATCTATGGTCTTTTTGAATGTGCAAAAAGAACCTGTCATTACAAAACCTATCTTTTTTCCTTCTATATTCACTTTTTTCCTCCTTTCTCTATATAATATGAATAAAAATTATTTTTTGTCGGTATAATATTTTAAAAGCTCTAATAAATATTCATTTAATAGAGCTTTTAAATATTATTAATTTATCTATGCCAAAAGACTACTTTCTAAATAACATATAATAACACACATAAAACATGTAAAATATTTCCTAAAAATACACATAAATGGAAAATAGAATGCATGTATTTATGTTTTTTTCCTACACCATATAAAATCGCTCCAATTGTATAAATTATTCCACCAGCTACAAGTAAAACAAAACCTGGCATTCCTAATAGTGAAGGCAATAAATTAACTTTTATTATTATACACCATCCCATTGCTAAATAACAAATCATTGAGAAAACTTTATATTTTTTTAAGTCTATTGCATTTAACGTAATTCCTAGTATTGCAAATGCCCAGATAACTCCAAATATTGTCCAACCAAGTGCTGTACTATATTCTCTTAAGGTGCATAGTGCAAAAGGTGTATATGAACCTGCAATTAACACAAATATCGCACAATGGTCTAATACTTGTAAAACTTTTTTTGACTCTAATTTTGGGTTCAATCCATGATATATACTTGACATTGTATATAAAAATAACATTGAAACTCCAAAAATCACTCCACTAACAACTCCATAGGTATTATGTCTAATTCCTGCAAATACACTACATAACACTATTGTGGCAATTCCTGCAACACCTCCAACAATATGTGAAACCATATTGAAAATTTCTTCTCCTTTTGTATAAGTTGGTAATATTCTATCAGCTAATTTTGTTCTTTTCATAATTAAACCACCTTTCCGTTATTTAAAAATATAACACCTAGTATTAAATACTAGATGTTATTATATTATATCTTTTTTTATTTGTCTACTACTTTCTTTAAAAAATATCTTAAGATTTTTATAAATTAGTAAATTCTTCGACAATATTTTCTATAGAAATTTGTGTTTGCGTTTTTTCTTGCATATTTCTAACAGTAATATTATTATTTTTTAATTCGTCTTCTCCTAAAATAAATACATAAGGAATATGTTCTGCATTTGCATAGTCTAAAGCTTTTCTCATTTTTCTATTTTTCATTTCTACTTCTGTTTTATATCCAGCATTTCTTAAAGTTTGAGCAATTTTTAAACATTCTATTTCTGTTCCCATAGGAATTATATAAATGTTTGTTAATGCTTTTTCGGCAAATTCTTCTCTATCCTTTAAGATTTCATATATAACATTTAATCCAAAACTTACTCCTACTGCAGGGTATTTAGTGCCATTACCAATAAAATCTGTTATCATTTTATCATAACGGCCTCCACCACCTATACTTGAAGTAATACTTCCATCTTTAACATATACTTCAAAAACAGTTCCTGTATAATATTCTTGCCCTCTTGCTAATGATGGTGAGAATTGAACATAATCTATTAGTCCCAATTTTTCAATATATTCCTTTAATGTATTTAGCTCATTTATTCCTTCTGACAAAACTTCATTTTTACTTTCAATATTAATAAGTTGACTTGCATCCATGTTTAAATATGTAAACAATTTTTCAATTTGTTCATTATTTAATCCAATTTTAGCAAATTCTTTTTCAAGTTCTTGTCTTGTCATTTTTTCGAATTTATCAATAATAGTTATTGTATCAGTTACAAGCTCTTTTGCAATTCCTGCTTCTATTATTATTCCTGATAAAAATTTCCTATTATTATATTTTATAACAATATCAATATTTAATTTATTATATGCTTCAACATATAATGCTACAAATTCTGCTTCTGTTAACTGTCCTTCAATTCCAACACTATCAACATCACATTGAATAAATTCTCTATCTCTTCCAAGTTTTACTGGACCATTTCTGAATACTTCTCCAATTTCATATCTTTTAAATGGCATTTTCGTATTTGGATTCATTGCTATATATTTAGCAAATGGAACTGTTAAATCATATCTTAAAGCTAAGTTTCTATTTCCTTGGTCTGTTACTTTATAAACTTCTTTTAAAATGTCATTTTCTTCATCATACTTTAATGCTAATAAATCATAATAACATAATAATGGTGTTTGTAATGGCTTAAAACCATATTTTTCAAATACTTTTTTTAATGTATCTGAAATATAATTTCTAATATATTGTTCTCTTGGTGAATAATCTACACATCCTTTTACATTTCTTAGTTCTATCTCTTTCATATTTAATTTCATCCTTCCTCAAGGCATAAATCTTGCCACTTTTTTCTAATAACGATAGTACTATTATATCATTTATAAGTAGATAAGTAAAGAAAAATATGAACAAATATTTCTATGATACTTTTTCTGCAAATGAATTATTAACAATTTTATCATATGGTGCTTTCGTTGTAAGCTCTCCTGCCTCTGACATAATTTCTTGTAGTTTATCAAATGCAGATTCTTTTAAAACAGGAGTATCTCTCCAAGCATCAATATCTTTGTATTTTTGAACTGAATTTTCCAAAGAAGCTAGTGTTGTATCTGGGAAAAACTCCTGAATTTTTTCTGCAATTTCTCTTGCAGTATGTTCTTTAACCCATTGTTCACCATTATATGTTGCTTTAGTAAATTCTTCAATAATCTTAGAATTATTTTTTATATAGCTTTTTTTTGCACAATATGCAGTATATGGAACTTCTCCTGCCGCTTCACCAACTGATGCAACAATATATCCTTTTCCAGCATCTTGAGTCATAGACGCAGTCGGTTCAAAAAGTGTTACATACTGTGCATTACCTCCTGTAAAAGCACCTGCCATTAAATCAAACTTGATACTATCATCCAGTGTTAAATCAGTTTGTGGATTCAATCCATTTTTCTTCAATACATACTCTAAAGTCATATATGGTACTCCACCTTTTCTTCCAGGTATTACAGTTTTGCCCTTTAAATCTTGCCACGAAAAGTTGTTTGTTGCTTCTTTGCTTACCAAAAATGAACCATCTTTTTGTGTTAACTGTGCAAATACTTCTATATAGTCTTCTTTTCCTTCGTTGTAAACATATATTGCCGCTTCCGGTCCACATAAGCCTATGTCACTTTGACCTGCTAATATTGCAGTCATTACCTTATCTGCACCTTGCCCTGTTGTAATTTCCAACTTCAAGCCTTCTTGTTCAAAAAAACCATTTGCAATTGCAACATATTGTGGCGCATAAAAAACAGAACGAGTTACTTCATTTAATTGAATTGTTGTTAGTTCAGAAGTATTAGTTGATTTTGGATTTAATAAATTATGCACACCAAATATTATAGCAATTACAATTAAAGTAATTAAAATACCACTTATAATTTTTTTCATACCTTACCTCCTTCTACATTATTTTATGAAATAAATGCAAAAGAGTTCATGTTTCGTGTTATGTTGACCCAATTGGATAAATATGGTATAATTAAATAGAGAGGGGGCTCGTATATGAAAAAAATATTTATATTGATATTAGCAATTTCTTGCACTTTAACATTTTTTTCAACATTTTCTAATGCAAGCAGTAAAACAATAGAAAAATATGTATATGCCCAAGACTGGAATTATAATATAAAATGGCAAGATACCCCAGCCAAATTTGAAAATGATATATATACAAATACTAATTTAGATAAATTATTAAAAACATGTAAAAGTGATTATATATTAGCGAATTTAAAATCAACTTACCCATATTTAGCTTGGGATAACTTTGAAAATGTACAAATATATGAATCAGAACTTGAAAATTCTGAAGATATAGCAATGTATTTAAAAAGTAAAAACATAATAATAGTTAATAAACCTGTTTTTACTAAAAATGATTATATTGCACAATATATTTGCATTTTACATGAATTAGCACATAGTTTAACATTATCTGATAATTCTATACTATCAGGAGGTTTTAATGAACCTGTTGCAGAATTTATGGCATATAAAGTTTGTGAAAATCAAAATCTATATTTTGATTTTTCTTATAAAGATGTTTCAAAACTATATATGCTTATATCTAATGCATATGGAGATGATAAACTTATATATGATTTTTATAATGGTTTACTAATAGAAAATCTAAATCAAATTACTGATAATAATGCTAACCAATTAGCTTCAATATTATATTTTTTGGAACACCCTACTAAACGTCAAGAACTTCCGTTTTCATATGACTATCTAATTATGATGGCTCAAGATATTGCAATACATGCTAATATAAATAAACAAAAATCACTTGAAAACTTTTCTGAACATCTTATTATTAATAATGACTATTTTTCAAATTTCATATCCAGAAACTTATAAAGAGGCAATTATATGCCTCTTCTATTTTACTATTTTCTTTTCTAATATAACTATACTTTCATACATTAAAGCTGCAACAACCGCAAGAATAATAACACTGGTCATAACTAAATCTAGTTGGAATACTTGCCCTCCATAAACTATCAAATATCCTAATCCCCCTTTAGAAACTAGAAATTCTCCTGAAATTACACCTACTAAAGAAAGCCCTATATTTACTTTTAATGTATTAAAAAATGTTGGTATATTTGATGGAATTACAATTTTAGTTAATACTTGAATTTTATTTGCATTAAATGTTTTTACCATTTTTATCTTTTCTTTATCTGTATGTAAAAATCCATTTAATATATCAAGTATTGTTACTATTAAAGAAATTGATAATGCCATGACTATTATCGCAGGCATCCCTGCTCCCACCCAAATAATAATTACTGGTCCAAGTGCTATCTTAGGCAAACTATTCAAAATAACTAAAAATGGTTCTGAAACTTTAGAAATAAATGGTGACCACCAAAGTATTATAGCTATTATTACTCCTGCAATACTACCTAATCCAAAACCAATTAGTGTTTCTTCACATGTAATTTTTAAATGTTCTAATAAATTGTTTGAAGATAAATTCATAAATGTTTTTACTATTCTAGATGGTTGACTTGCTATAAAGCTATCTATAATTCCTCTTCTTGCAAGTATTTCCCACACTGCTATAAAAGCTATTACTATAAATATCTGGGTTGTTAAAATTTCAACTTTTCTTATTTTTATTTTTCTTAGATATTTTTTTCGTTCACAAGAGATTATTTCTTTATTTTTCATAATTTATCACATCACTTTCAGTTTTACATTTGTATTACTGATATATTTTATGTGAATTTTATTATTGATGTGATACTCAGGTAATACTATTACAATTATTTATTCAGCGTTCGATTTCTTTTTTTTGACTCTTATAAGATTTCAAATCAGTTACAGGTTCAGGCGAAAATCTATATCTTTCCATAAAAGATTCTTTACTTCTATGGTCATCTAAAAGAACTTGTCCTAAATCATAAATATTAAATCTAGTATATGTTTCCGCTTCTTTATCACTCTTTTCATACAATTCAAAAATTTGTTCTCCAATTTCATGAATAACTACTATAGGATATTTTAAAAAATCCATATTTAGATTAGACGACTTTTTTAAAATTTTAGGAGATTTACTCAAAAATTCATAATCTAGAATTAAACTTGCTTCCCAATCTCTTGGTCTTTTACCTTTGTCTATTGAATTAACTAGTTCTTTTGTAACTTCTTGTAATTCAATTTTTATGCTAGGTCTATCTCCTTTGTTGTATACAGCTAAAGTTCCTACAAAAGGAGCTGCAAAATATTCAGGTGATACTCTATGTATTACAAACTCCATATTTTTATCCTTTTGTTTTTGTTCTTTCATAAACTGTTTTAATTCTTTTTTATCAGAAAAAGTCCCTTGTGGTAAATTTAATTCAGAACCAATTGTTCGTCCACCTCTTACCCTCCACAAATTACTTTTTTCTAACTCTTGTTCATCCAGATTTTCAACTTTATCAACAAATAAGCAATCAACTGTTAAATCCGGAAAATTCTTTTGTAAAAATTTCAATCCATCTATTTTTCTCATCTTATTCTCCTTCTATCACATCAAAAAAATCATTTTCATTTGTTTCTGATAATACATTCATTCCATCCCAACAAAATGTACCTTCTACATAATATCTTCCTATTGGTGAAGTTGCATTTATATAGTAATTATCATATTCATTTAATTCTGACTTACATTCTATTTGTTCTATCCTGTTTAAATTAAATTCATCGATTTTTCCATTTGGCATAATAACTTTATATTTTATCTGACCATTAATAACTTCATCTGAATTGTTGCAAATCTTCATATGAAATGTTGTATAATCATCTTTGCCTTTTATTAATTTTTTAGGAAATATGCTCATTTCCAATCCTCCCTTATCTCAATATCTACAAAAAAAGTGACAATCTTTTAGGACTGCCACCATTTCTAAATATTTTATCCGCACATTCTGCATGTAAGTATTTTCTTTTTATCATCTTTTACATTTTTTACTTCATTTACTGGTTTGTTTTTTACCTCTTTGTTCATAACTTCTTTTTTCATTTTAAGCTCCTTTCTAGGTAATAAACCTATTAAATTTATATGTATTGCAAAAAATTGCAACATTAAAAACTATAATAAACATAATGGATCTTCTTCCAGTAACGATTTTTTTAGTGCTAATGCTGTAGCTCTACATCCACCACATATCATTTTATATGTACATTCTTGGCATTTTCCTTTTAAACTTTCTTTATATTCTTTTAGTGTAACAAAAAGTTTGTTTTTTTCTAAAATTTCATCTAAAGATTTCTCTTTTATATTATCTGCAAACATAGGTATATATGAACACGCTCCTACATTTCCTTTAAAGTCTATATATATAATTTCATCTCCTGCTTCACATCCTGCATAATATTGACTAGCTTCTTTTAAATCTATTCCAAAAACTTCTGGGAATATTGGAATCAACAATGGGTCACCTGTCCTGAATTTTATGTTTAGTCTCTTGCACTCTTGTATCAATTCCTTAATTATATTTTTGTATTCCTCATTAGTTATCATTAGATTTTCACTCGCATTTCCTGTCAATATAACTCTTCTTGTATTAAATTCTTCTGCTCCATTTTTACTGGCTAATTTTAATACTTCTTTTGCATCTTTAATTGTGTCTTTTGTAAGAGTATATCTAATTGAAAATTTAACTCCATTTTCTTTTAATATTGGTAATGTATTAATTATTTTCTGAAATGTTCCTTTTCTTCCTCTGAATTTATCATGTATTTCTTCCATTCCATCTATACTTATTGATAATCTAACATTAGGATATTGAGCTAATTTTTGAGCTATTTTATCATTTATCAATGTACAGTTTGTTGTTATTACTATATCGTCAAATTTTGTGGTATAATCTAATATTTCAAATAAGTCTTTTCTTAAAAATGGCTCTCCTCCTGAAAGGTTTAATTTGGTTGTACCACAATAATATAATTGAGATAATAAACTTTTGGCTTGTTCTAGTGTTAATTCTTTTTCTTGTGTATTTTTGTTCAAAACTCTGCAATGTTTGCAATTGAGATTACAGTCATCATTTATATCCCATTGAGCAACCATAGGCATATTTTTCGCCCTCCTTTATTCCAGTTTTTACCATTTTATACCTATATTTTATATTTGTCAATATTTTCCAGAAAGTTTTTCTAATAAAATTTTAAATGCTTCTATATGGCTTGTTTTAAATGTTCCATTATCACATAATTCATTAACTTTTTCTTCTGGAAACCAATAAATATTTTCAACTTCTTCTTTTTGAAGTTTCATTTCGTTTTCGTCATAGTCTTTTTTTAAATAATATAAATCATAAAAACATCTATTAACATCATCTCTTTCTGAATACATTAATTTCAGTTCTTGTGGCTTAGCCTCCACTCCTAATTCTTCTTTTATCTCAGTTATTATTCCACTTAAGCTAGTCTCTCCTGATTTTGGATGTCCAGAAGTTAGACCAAATTCTCCGCCTTTTTGTTTACTTCTTTTCTGAACCAAGATTTCATTTTTGGAATTTTGAATTAATGCTAAAACTACTAATGTATAAAAATTTTCTGGTGGTCTTTCTTCTTTAAATATTGTTTTTCTCGTATTAATTTTTTCTATATTATATAAATCTCTTTTTTCCATTGTGACACCTCGCTCACTAATATATTATAATATATTAATTTTTTCAATATATATTTCAAAAATGTTTCTTGCTTTTCCAGATTTTTCTAATTTTATTGACTTTTATTTCCATTTTTTGTATAATATAAGCGAATATTTTCATATAGTTATTATAAATTAATAGTAACTATCTAAATATACTTTCGATGGTTACGCCACTTATTAAAAGGAGGACAAAAAGATGAAGCAAAATATTTTCATAGGAGGCGCATGGCCTTACGCAAACGGACTACTTCATGTAGGCCATCTTGCAGCACTTCTACCAGGAGATGTTATTGCAAGGTACTATCGCAAATGTGGTGCAAATGTATTATATGTTTCTGGAACAGACTCACATGGCACTCCAATCACAACTAGAGCACGCAAAGAAAATTGCAAGCCTATCGAGATTGTTGAACATTATCACACAGATTTTTGCTATTGTTTTAACAAATTACAGTTTTCTTATGATAATTACACTTTAACATGTAATCCATATCACAAGAACTTTGTGCAGGATTGTATTAAAACAATCTACAATAATGGCTATATTTATGAAAAGGATGGTCACCTTTGTTGGAAACTCAGTTCTTTTCAAAAAGAAATTGAAGCTTTTGTTTCTTCGCATAAAAACACCTGGCGTTTTAATGCAATAAATGAATCGCACAAATATTTACAAGCTGGTTTGCGTGACCGTGATATTACTCGTCAACTTGATTGGGGAATTGATATTCCTATCGAAGGATATACAGATAAAAAAGTTTATGTATGGATTGAAGCAGTTCTTGGCTATATATCAGCAGGAAAAAACTATTGTGAACAACATGGATTAGATTGGAATGAATTTTACAAAGGCACAAATATAAAATCTTATTTTGTTCATGGTAAAGACAATATCCCATTCCATACAATTATCTATCCGGCATTATTACTTTCATTAAATGATGGATATCATCTTCCTGATTACATGATTTCAAGTGAATATCTTAATGTGAATGACAAAAAGATTTCAAAAAGTCAAGCAAATGGTGTAACTGCTAGAGAACTTATTGACAAATACAGTTCTGATACTATCAGATATTGTATGATTGCTCAAGCGCCTGAGCAAAAAGATTCCAATTTCAATTATGAATTGGTAACACAACTTCACAATAAGAAATTGGTAGGTGAATACGGTAATTTTGTTAATCGTAACTTAGCGTTTTTGACGAAGAAATTCAATGGCGTTATACCAAATGGGACTGTAGATGAACATGTAAAAACTTGCATCATGAAAACTTATAATGCAGTTGGCACTTTGATTACAAATGGCGAACTTAAAACTGCTATGACTAGAATTCAGGACTTAGTTCAATTTGCAAATAAGTATTATGATGATAATAAACCTTGGATTTCTGTAAAGAATGATATTGCTAGCTTTAACAATATTACTCTTACTTGCCTTGAGCTTATCGTCAATATTGCTAATTTATATGAACCTTTTATTCCTGAGTCTTCTAAAAAAGTATTTAGCTTTTTTGATAAAACAAACTGCAATTGGGAGTATATTTCTGTTCAGCCTTTAACTGTTCTTCAAAATGTTTCTGTTCTTTTTGACAGAGTATAAAGTATATTTTCCCCTCTGGCGCTTCCAGAGGGGTTAAGTTATATTTTTTTCTCCAAGCTCTTTCCACATTAAATTAAAGTATTTACTAAATTTAGGATTTTCTCTACAATTTAAAGGTGTTCTATTTTCCATTTCAAAGTCTATTTTGTGTATTGTTTTTACAGTTGCAGGTCTTTCTGATAATACTATTACTCTATCTGACATACTTATTGCTTCTGATATATCATGAGTCACCATTAAAGCAGTAATATTCTCAGCTTTTAGAATCTTAAAAATATCTTCTGTAACCATTAATCTTGTTTGATAATCTAAAGCAGAAAATGCTTCATCTAATAATAAAATTTTAGGACGAATTGCAAGAGTTCTAATAAGTGCAACTCTTTGTCTCATTCCTCCTGATAATTGAGCTGGATATTTTTCTTTAAACTCATATAGTCCATATTTTTTTAATAATTTTTCTACATATTCTCTATTTTCTGATGTATTTTCTTTTTGAATTTCCAGTCCTAGTAACACATTTTTATATATTGTTCTCCATTCCAGAAGATTGTCTTTTTGCAACATATATCCTATCTTACCATCTATATAAATTTCTCCTGAACTTTTATTTTCAAGTCCTGAAATTATTGATAATAACGTAGATTTTCCACATCCACTTGGGCCTATTATGCTTATGTATTCTCCTTCTTTTATGTCAAAGCTTATATTCTTCAAAGCTTCTATTTCTCCATTTTTGGCTTGATATGTTTTACAAATGTTTTTTACTTCTAATATTTTTTTCATATTCAATACCTCCCCTTTATATATCTTATGAAAAAAATAAGAATACGCCACATGTGACGCATTCTTCCAAATTATTTTGATATTAAATTACAAACTAAATTACTAATTTCTGTTGGATTTTCAATAGGTAAGCCTTCAATTAATCTAGCTTGAGCATATAGAACTTTAGTATATTCTTTAAGTTCATCTTTATTATTTTCATATAAATCTTTGATTTTTTGAGCAATTGGATGGTTCTCATTAATCTCTAAGATAGTTTGAGCCTTAATTTTTTCTTCATTATTAGGCATAGAATTTATGACTTTTTCCATTTTAACTGAAATTGCTCCTTCACTTGTCAAACATACTGGATGATTTTTTAATTTGTGTGTATATCTTACTTTATCAACTTCTTCTCCTACCGCTTCTTTCATAAGTTCAAACATATCTTTATTTTCATCATTTACTTTTTGAAGTTCTTCTTTTTCTTCTTTTGTTTCCAAATCAATATCATCTGCACATACATTTGCAAATTTCTTTTCTTTATATTCTTGTAATACTTGTATTACAAATTCATCAACATTTTCAGTTAAATACAATATTTCATATCCTTTGTCTTTTACACCTTCAACTTGTGGTAACATATCAATTTTGTCAATAGATTCACCTGAAGCATAATAGATAGTTGCTTGTCCTTCTTTCATTCTAGAAACATATTCATCTAAAGTCACTAGTTTCTTTTCTGATGAAGAATAGAACATTAATAAATCTTTTAATTTGTCTTTGTTCATTCCATAATTATCATAAGTTCCATATTTTAACTGCATACCAGATGTATTAAAGAATTTTTCATATTCCTCTCTTTCAGTTTTTAACATATTTTGTAATTCTGATTTTATCTTATTTTCAAGATTTTTAGCTATGATTCTTAATTGTCTATCATGTTGTAACATTTCTCTTGAAATATTTAAAGATAAATCTGGGCTATCTACTAATCCTTTTACAAATCCAAAATAGTCTGGTAATAATTCACTGCATCTATCCATTATTAATACACCATTTGAATATAGTTGAAGTCCTTTTTCATATTCTTGTGAATAGTAATCATATGGTAAATGTGATGGTATATATAATAATGCATTATATGTGAATTGCCCTTCTACTGATGAATGTATTACTTTTAATGGTGGCATAAAATCATTGAACTTTTCTGTATAAAAACTGTTGTATTCTTCTTTAGTTACTTTGCTTTTTTCTTTTTTCCAAATTGGAATCATACTATTTATAGTTTCTGTTTCTATCTCTGTTTCATATTCATTTTCTGTTCCTTCTTTTTTGTGTTGATGTTCTACATCCATCTTTATTGGATATCTGATATAATCTGAATATCTTTTTATTAGCCCTTGTATTTTGTATTGGTCTAAGAATTCACTATATTTTTCATCTTCATTATCTTCTTTTATATGCAATGTTATTGTTGTACCAATGTCTTCTTTTTCACATGGTTCTATTGTGTATCCTTCTGCCCCTGCTGATTCCCATTTATGTGCTTGTGCTTCATCAACTGATTTACTTTCTACTGTTACTCTGTCACTTACCATAAATGCTGAATAGAATCCAACGCCAAATTGACCTATTATATCAATATCTTCTTTTTTCTCATTTGCTTCTTTAAATGCTAATGAACCACTTTGAGCAATTGTTCCTAAATTGTTTTCAAGTTCTTGTTCTGTCATTCCACATCCATTATCTTTTATGATAATTTGTCTTTTATCTTTGTCTACTTCTATTTTGATTTCTAGTTTTGATGTATCAATATCTAAATTTTGATCTGTTAATGAACGATATGCTAATTTATCTATTGCATCACTTGCATTTGAAATCAACTCTCTTAAAAAAATCTCCTTATTTGTATAAATTGAATTTATCATTAAATCTAGTAGTCTTTTTGACTCTGCTTTAAATTGTTTTGTTTCCATATTAAAACACTCTCCTTTGATATTGCTATTATATATCTATATTTTAGCAATGTCAATAAAAGAGTGCTAATTTTCACAAATTTTTCACATTTATAATCCCATAATAGCTGTCGCTATATTAAAATACACTAATACTGAAAGAATATCAACAATAGTAGTAATTAAAGGTGCTGCCATTATTGCAGGATCTAATTTTAGTTTTTTAGCAAGTAATGGTAATAAGCATCCAATTGACTTAGACAATATAACTGTAACAGTTATACTTAATCCAACTGTACAAGCAAGTTGCAAATTTTTATATTGTACAAAAATTCTTAATCCGTTAATTAATGCTAATGATACTCCAACTATTACTGCTATTCTTATTTCTTTCCATAAAATTTTAAATACATCTTTTACTTCAAGTTCATCTGTTGCAAGCCCTCTTATTATTAATGTTGAACTTTGTGAACCACAATTTCCTCCTGTATCCATCAACATTGGTATAAATGCTACTAATAATGGTACGGCAGCAAATGCATTTTCATAATTTGTTATAATTGTTCCTGTTATTGCTGATGAAAGCATTAAAATTAATAACCAGACAATTCTATTTTTAGCATGCTTAAATACTGATGTTTCAAAATAACTTTCTTCTGTTGGTGCCATAGCAGCCATTTTTTCGAAATCTTCTTCTGCTTCATCTTGTAATACATTAATTGCATCATCAACTGTTACGATGCCTACTAATCTATTTTCATTATCTACTACTGGTAGTGCATATAAATCATATTTATCAAATTTCTTTGCTACTTCTTCTTTATCTTCTAATGTATTTACAGATATTATATTTGTTTCCATATTATCTGCTATTAAGCTTTCTTCTTTTGCTAATATCAACTCTTTAATACTTATAATTCCTTGAAGTTTTCTGTTTTGGTCTAGTACATAACATGTATATATTGTTTCAGAGTCTGTACCTATTTGACGTATTCTATCAAGAGCTTGCTCTATTGTCATGTTTTCTTTTAAATCTATAAATTCTGTTGTCATTATACTTCCAGCACTGTCTTCTGGATATTTTAATAATTCATTTATAACTTTTCTATCATTTTTATCAACGTTTCGCAAAATTCTTGTTACTACATTTGATGGCATTTCTTCTATTAAGTCGACCGTATCATCCATGAATAATTCATCAAGCACATTTTTTAATTCTGTGTCTGTTAAATCTTTAATTAGTTTTTCTCTCATATCTGTTTCCATGTATGAAAATGCCATACCTGCTTTTTCTTTTGATAATAACCTAAATATTATAACTGCTTGTTCTTTATCAAGTTCATCTAATATCGTTGATATATCTGCACTTTTCATTTCTTTAAGTTCTTCTTTTAGTTTCGTAAATTGCTTTTTTTCAATTAATTCTTTTATTTCTTCAATATTCATTTTACCATTCCCCCTTTACTACAGTCCCATAATATGTGTTGCAACTTGGAAATATACCAATATTGAACACACATCAACAACCGTTGTAATTAACGGAGCTGCCATTATTGCAGGGTCTAATTTTAGTCTTTTAGCTAGTAAAGGTAAAGTACAGCCTATTATTTTAGATACAAGTACAGTTGCTATTAATGTTATTCCTAAAACAATTGCAAGCTGGATATTTTGATATTGAATCATTATTCTTACTGTATCTACAATTGCAAGAGCAATACCCACTAGAATAGCTACTCTGATTTCTTTCCAAAGTACTTTAAATACATCTTTTAGTTTTATTTCATCTGTTGCAAGTCCACGAATTATTAATGTTGAACTTTGTGAACCACAATTTCCTCCTGTTCCCATTATCATTGGAATAAATGCAACTAATATTGGAACTGCTGCAAATGCATTTTCGTATTGTGTTAATATATTACCTGTAAATGCTGCTGATAACATTAATATTAACAACCATAAGATTCTACTTTTAGCATGTTTAAGTACTGACATTTGAAAATATCCTTCTTCTGTTGGTGTTATAGCAGCCATTTTCTCAAAATCTTCTTCAACTTCATCTTGTATTACATTTATAGCATCATCAACTGTAACTATTCCAACTAACCTATTTTCATAGTCAACAACAGGTAATGCATAGAAATCATATTTATCAAATTTTTTTGCAACCTCTTCTTGATCTTCCACTGTATTTACAGATATTATGTTTGTTTCCATTAGACTTCCAATTTGTGTCTCTTTTTTACTTAATAAAATGTCTTTGATATTTATAATTCCTTTTAAGATTCTTTGCTCATCTAGAACATAACATGTATATATTGTTTCTGAATCTGTTGCTATTTTTCTTATTCTTTTTAATGCTTCTTCAGCAGTCATATTTTCTTTTAAGTCTATAAATTCAGTTGTCATTATGCTTCCAGCACTATCTTCTGGATATTTTAATAATTCATTTACTATTTTTCTATCTTCCTTCGAAATTGCTTTCAATATCTTTGGAACAATATTTGATGGCATTTCTTCTATTAAATCAACTGTGTCGTCCATAAATAATTCATCTAGTACACCTTTTAATTCAGCATCTGTTAAATCTTGAATTAGTTTTTGTCTCATGTCTGATTCCATATGCGAAAATGTCATTCCTGCTTTTTCTTTTGGTAATAATCTAAATACAATTATTACACTTTCTTTGTCTTCTAGCTCATCTAATATTTCTGAAATGTCTGCACTGTTCATTCCTTGAAGTTTATTTTTCAATACTGTGAATTTTTTTATTTCTACTAATCTTTTTATTTCTTCTATTTCCATTTCTTTCCCCCTCTTAATTTTTTAGAAATGGATTAAAAGATAACATATTAAAAAATGAGTAAAGAACTTTTCCTCACCTTTTGGTATGTTATATTTTTATCCATTTTCAGCTTTGGATTTTCTTTCGGTCCTTCACTCATTTTTCTCACACTCCTTATATATTTTTATTTTCTACCTATATAATAATTCTTCTTACCTCTTTTGATTATTATGTATGTGTTATCTATAAACATATTATCATTTATCATTGTTGCTACATCTGTAATTTTTTCTCCATTAATTGAAACAGCCCCACTTTGTGTAAATTCTCTTGCTTCTCTTTTACTAGAAGCTGCTCCAACTTTTACTAGCATATCAACTAAGCTTATATTGCTTTCTACATCTTTTATATCTTGCTCATCGAACAAGTCTGAAATATCTTGTTTTGTCAAGTTTTTAAATTCATTATTGAATAAACTTTGAGCTAGCTTTTCTGCTCTTTCATATTCTTCTTTTCCATGTAAAAATGTTATAATCTCTCTTGCTAATGCTTTGTGTGCTTCTCTTAATTCTGGATGTTCTACATTTTTCTTTGCATATTCTTCAATTTCTTCTTTTGATAAAAATGTATATATTTTTAAGTAGTCAATTACCATACTGTCTTCTACATTTACAAAAAACTGATATAACTTATAACTTGATGTTTTATTTTTGTCTAACCATAATGCATTTCCTTCACTTTTTCCAAATTTCTTTCCTTGTGAATCTGTAACTAATGGCATTGTAAATCCATATACTTCATCACCTGTTGATTTTCTTATTAAATCAATTCCAGCAGTTATATTTCCCCATTGGTCAGAACCTGCACATTGTAAATCTACACCATTAAATTCGTGCAAATGTTTAAAGTCTAGTGCTTGTAATATCATATATGAAAATTCTGTATATGTAATTCCAGATTCAAGTCTTCTTCTTATTATATCTTTATCTAACATATAATTTACATTAAAATATTTTCCGTAATCTCTTAGAAAATCAATTACATTTATATCTTCGTACCAATCATTATTATTTACAACTTCAAACCCAAATATTTTTTCTACTTGTGCTTTTAAACATTCAAAATTATGCCTTACTTGTTCTTTACTTATCATAGCTCTTTCTGTTGTTGGCCTCGGATCTCCTATCATTCCTGTTCCACCACCAACTAAAAGTATTGGGTGATGCCCTGCCTCTTTTAATCTTTTTGATATTAAAAAACTTGATAAGTGCCCAACATGTAAACTATCCGCTGTTGGGTCTGTTCCTATATAAAATGTTAATTCACCTTTATTTAATTTTTCTTCTAATTCTGGACTTGATATATCTTTTATTAGTCCTCTCCATTTTAATTCTTCTACTAGTGTCATATTAGCTCCTTTCAAACTCGTAAAATCTTTACATATTATAACATATTCACTTTATTTTTACAATTATTTTTTTCTTTTTTGACAAACAATGTTTCATGTTGAATGGAAAAAAGGACCTTTATTAAAAGTCCTTTCTCCGTTTGGCTACAATTTGGCTAACATTTTTTTGGTCTGCTTTACCATTTCTTCTACCTTTTTTAGCTGATATGCATTCATTTCGTCTTCTTCAAGCCAATTTTCACCTAATTCTATAAGCTGATTTCCTGCTGTTCTTATAGCTTTTTCAAAGTTTTTTACTTTTTCATCATTTTTAAATTTTTTTTCAAATGCACTTTTCTTTGAATATGCATCTTTAAAACTCTGAAATGAATTTTTGAAAATCCAGAATCTTTTTTTCATTTTTGTTTGTCTTATAATGAACATTCCTAATAATGCAAAATCGCTAATCATACTTGCAGTATAATTTAATACTAAAATTTCATTTTCTTTGTAAGTATTAATCATTTTTTTGCTTATCAGCATATACAAATAGCTTAAAATAATAGCGGCTAACCATAAGTTTCTTTTAGACATTTTTTTCATAAGTTCTCATCCGTTCCCAAGCTCTCTAGTATTTTTCTTGTTTCTACTACCATCTCGTTGATGCTGTCATTTCTTTTTGTTCCAAACCTGGATGTTGAAATGAACTCAAAACCCATTTCTAACAAATAATTTGCTGTCTGTGAGATTTCATCTTCAATACCTGTAATTTTCTCGGTTTCATTTCTGAAATATGCATCAGACCATTTTCTCTGCAGGTCTTTCAGTTTTTTGAAGCCAATTTCATATTCCCGGAAGTCTCTGCTGTCCATAATTGCTGCCATTATAAAGGTCATTACCTCTATAGTAGCTAGTATGTAGCATATACTCATAAATCCAGTCATTGAGGAACTCATGCTACCTCCTACTGAAAATTTTCTGGTTAAGTCTAAAATACTCAGACACGCCAGAATAAACAGTGCTTTTACCAAATTCTCTTTTCTTGCCATTTTGTTTTCCTCCTTAAAAATTTTTTTACTTTGCGGCATGTACTCCGATGAAAAATGGAGTTTTATTGGTAACATAATAATTATAACATATATAGGCTTTATTTGGCAAGCCTTTTTTTCAGTTTGGATGCAACTTTTAGAAATTTAAACCTCTACAAATTCCATTTTCACTTTAAATAAGTCTCCATCTAGTGTCAATTCAAATTTTCCATTCTGTAACTCTGTTAAATTCTGTGCAATAGAAATTCCAAGTCCGCTTCCTTCTGTTGTTCTGGATTTATCTCCTCTAACAAACCTTTGCATTAGTTCCTCTGCTGAAATATTGAGTCTATCTTTAGAAATATTTTTTATTTCTATACTCAAATTTTGCACATCTGAAAACGCTTTTTTTCCGTTCCTTTTTACATCAATATATACTCGTGAATTCTCTAATGCATATTTCGAAATATTGCTATACAAGTTTTCTATTATTCTATACATATATCTACTATCTGCCATAATATTTATTTCATCATCAGCAGAATTAACTATAACTTCTAATTCATGTTTTTTGAATTTATCTTCAAATTCTCCTGTTGCCTGCTTTATAAGCTCTACTACATTAATTTTTTCAAGCTTTAAAGATATATTACCTGTTGATATTTTAGAAGCTTCTACTAAATCTTCTGTGAGTTTTTTTAATCTTTGTGACTTATTATCTAATATTTCTATATATTCCTCAGCTTTTGAATTTTGAATATTTTCTTGCTTTAATAAATCAACATAGTTAATTATAGAAGTTAATGGTGTTTTAATATCATGTGAAACATTTGTAATTAGTTCAGCTTTCATTCTTTCACTTTTCATTCTTTCCTGAACAGCATTTTCAAATCCATTTGAAATATCATTTAGATATGTTACAGAACTTTTGAATAGCATTGAAAATTCATTTTGGTTCAATTCATTTTTATTATTTCCGTCATATATCTCTTTTAGTTTGTTTTCTATTTGCGAATATTCTTTTGAAATTTTTATAACTTTATATATACAAAAACACAAAAATGCAACCACTACTAGCGGAAATGTCCTACTGTTTTCAAATATTAAAGCAATTACTATCCATAAGAAAATCATTATACTAGCAGAAATTATAACCTTTGATGTTGTTTTGGCTGAATATGTAATTGTTTTCCATATATCTTTTATCTTGTTAACTATTTTTTTGCAAATTTGTAACCACCATATCAAAATCTTGCCTATTATAGATGTTCTAAGAAATTGTTTTGCTTTTATTCTTTTTATTATAGTTGTCATAGTTATTACTGAACATATATATATTACAAAATATGCAGTTATCGCAATTGAGATTATCGCATCATAATTATTTTCAGCGACTTCTAACATTACAAATGGTATACAACTTATTAACATTGCAAAAAATATAACTATTTCTATTGGAATATTGTCAAAGCTGTTCATTTCAATTTTTTTAACTTCATCACTATGTCCAACAGAAATTACTAAATATATAATAAGTAGTATTGTTAATATTGAACTAGCTGGAAAAATCACATATGCATTATCATTTATTGGGTTTACTGTGTTTAGAAAGTTTAATGCAATTTTTCTTTCAAAATTCTGATTCAATTCTTCTTTATAAGAACTATATATTTCAAATTCCCTTATATTTGCCGTAATATATTCTATATAGCGACCATCTACAAGTGTAGTATCTGTTTTGTTAGTATCTGTTGTATAATATGTAATTATAAAGTTATTCAGATACTTGTTGCCATATCTAGAAATACTTTGAGAATCTGTTTGTATATTTCCATTTAAAATATCGACTTTTTTACTTTGGTCTGATTCTATTTTCTTTTTTATTTCATCAATTGTGTTTGCATTTATATTCGTAATAGCTTTGTTTTTATATATAATCAAAAAGTTCATATCTTTTAACTCTGAATAACTTGTATATTCAGAAGAATCATATAAATGATATATTTCCATTTCTCCGTCTTTTATGCAATTATATGAACTATTATTATGTATTAGTTCATTAGAAATCTCTCTTAAAGTCATCAAATAATCATATGAAAAACTTTCAGAGTTAAAATATTTCTCTTCACTAAAATATTTAGAATTTTTTATAGCTATACACATAATAGATAATATTAATGCTATTATTGTTATTGATAATACACCATAACTAATTCCTTTAAAAAACTTATTTTTCTTCATTTCTACCTCCTGCACATTTTATTCCGCTTTTTTTCCGTGCAATTTTGCACACCTGAGATCGCTTTTTTTCCGTGCAATTATAACGCTTCAACTTTATAGCCTATTCCCCAGATTACTTTTAGATATTTAGGTTCTTTAGGATTTATTTCAATTTTTTCTCTTATGTGTCTTATATGTACTGCAATTACATTTTCTGCTGCATAACATTCTCCATCCCATACATTTGTGTATATATCTTCAATTGAAAATACTTTTCCTTTGTTTTTGGTCAAAAATTTTAATATGTTGTATTCAGTGGGCGTTAGTTTTACTTCTTTTCCATCTACTATAACTTGCTTTAGTTCGTCATTTATTATCAGTTCTCCATCTTGAATGATATTGATATTTGATGTTTCACTTTTAGAAGCGGATTCATTTATTGAACTTCCTAATTTGGTATATCTTCTTATTAGTGCATTTATTCTTGCTATTAATTCTATTGGATTAAATGGTTTGGTCACATAATCATCAGCCCCTATATTTAACCCATTTATTTTGTCTATGTCTTCTGATTTCGCTGATAGCATTATCACTGGTATATTTTTATCTCTTCTTATTTCTTCAAGTGTTTCTATTCCATCCTTTTTAGGCATCATTACATCTAATATTATTAATTGTATTTCGTTTTTCTTTATTTCTTTTAATGCTTGTTCTCCATCATATGCTTTTATTATTTCATAGTTTTCTTTTCCTAAATATATTTCAATTGCTTTTACTATTTCCTTATCATCATCTACTACTAATATCTTGTACATGTTTTTATCCCTTCCTTTTTCATTTTATATTATAACAGATTTTTATTAATAAAAAATAGAGAAATTATTAAGTTTTTATTAATTCATATAAAATGTTTTTTTCACACAAATAAAAGAAGAGAAAGTTTAAAACATAACTCTTCTCCTCTTTTATTCTATCTGTCTTGTATTTCTGATGATTTTCTCGAATGTTGGCTATCCATTTCTAATAAATTCTTTAAATAGTCTCTTTTGGGATTTGTAAACTTTTCTAATTCTTCTGTTGTTTTTCCTTTTTTTATAAAATGAAGTTTTCCAAATTCTATTTCTAAATTGTTTTCTTTTAAATATTCTAAATATTTTTCATAATACTCTTGCATTTGTAGCTTATTCATATTTAATTGTGCTTTTGCATATAAAATATATGTATGAACTTTCTCTCTAGGAAGACATATATAATTTATATGAAAATTTTCTACCATTTTTTTATCTTGCAAATTGATGTTTAACTCTTCTTTACATTCTCTTATTATTGTATTAAATATATCTATTTTTCCATCTTTTATGTCATTATTATCTGCACTTCCTCCTGATATTTGCATACAATGTGGAAATGAAGTATTATCTGCTAACTCTCCTACTATGTAATAATTATCACTAGTTTCTATTAAACACCCTGCAACTAAACTGCTACATGCATATTCTTTACTTAGTCCAATTCTTTCATCATATAAATAATGTGCATAATTTGTTTTTTTACAAACAATTTCTATTTCTTTTCCCTCTTTTTTATATTCGCCAACACACATTAACTCCCCATTCCATAAATTAGGATTTTCTGTTTTACATTTATTCCAAAATTCTTCTATTTTTCTTTTTATTTCATTAGGTAGTGCTATTTCTTCATCTTGAATTCTTATATTTATTGTAGTTCCTTCTATATTTTCTATCATACTTTTCCCTCCAAACTGTATCTCTATTTTATCATAAAACATTTGGAAAAGAAAGTATTTTAGTTAAATATTATCATTTCTAATAGTCTCAATAATATTTTGCTTATTAATTTTATTCAAAGAATATCTCATAATAATACCTACAATAACAACAATAAATATTACTGAAATTATAACAGCATTTGTTGGATAAACAAATTTTAAATTTTCTGTAGCTTGGCTTCCAATTGAAATTTTATAAATCCAATAAGAAATACCAGAACCTAAAGCAACTCCTATTATTAAAGACTTCACACCATAAAATACACTTTCCAAATTAATCATTTTATCAAACTCTTTTTTAGTCATACCAATTGATTTTAACATTGCAAATTCTTTACTTCTTAAATTCATATTTGTTGTTATTGTATTAAAAATATTTGTTACACCAATTAGTGTAATTACAATAATAAATCCATATAAAAATATTGATATAAGAAGAACCATTTTATTTTGTTGTTCGACTTCTTCTTTGTAATTTGTATAATTAAGTTTTATTCCTTCTTTTGCAAGTCTAGTTTCTTCTTCATCTAGTTTTTTACAAAATTCTTCTGCATTACTTGCATTTACATATGCACTATAACAACCATAATCTTTTAATTTATCCATAAATTCATCACTTACCAAAAATGTTCCAGAAAAAGTATATCTATTTGCATCTAAAGGACTTTGGTCTGAAATTTTAGCTATTTTTAGGTTTACTTCTTCATTTCCTACTGTTATACCTTTTACAACATCATTTTCTTTAAAATTAAATGGAATCATCCTTTCTGATTTTTGGCTTTCATTGTCATATGTATAAATACTAGAATCATCACAATAAATAATAGAATCTTTATAATCATCATATTTTGCGCCAATTTTTTTCACATAATCTCTATATGCTTTATCTCCTATTGAAGTGATTGAAATAGTCATGGCTTCATCTATTGAAGCCGAATAGCTCTCTTTATAATAATTTTTAAATTCCTCTGTTGCAAATTGCTCTATATTGCATTTATCCAATGATAGTGTTCTCATTATTGCATATTTATCTACATTGGAATTTTCCATAAGTTTTTGGTAATACTCATAAGTGTTTTTTGCACTATTTTCATCATTTTTTTGATAGTCTGAGTAACTTGAATAAATAGTAATATTATAATCCATTTCTTTATAATAAATTCCTGTCATTCCAAAAGCATAATTCAAGAATGTGCTTAAAGATATAAATACTGTAATACTTACTACAAGTGAAATAACAGTAGTTCTATATTTCTTTTTGTTTCTTTTTAAATTTTTATATGCAATTTCTCCACCAATTCCAAATATTTTTGAAACTAATTTTGGGCATTTAATTTTCTTTGATTTTATTTTTATATCAGTATTGCTTCTGATTGCATCTATTGGTGATATCTTTGCTGCTCTTCTAGCAGAAAATATACAAGATAAATAAATTGTTACAAATCCTAAAGCTATACTTATTATAACTGCCCAATATGGCATACTAAATACAAATTCAACTTCATTTGTAAATACGCTTTTTCCAACTAATTCAGTTGAAACTCTCATTAAAATAAATGTTGCTAATACTCCACAAAGTATTCCTATTGGTATTGATATTAAACCTAAAAGCATTCCCTCAAATAGTACATTTTTCTTAATCTGTTTTTTAGTTGCACCTATACTTGACAACATGCCATATTGTTTCATTTTCTCTGTTATAGAAATTGCAAAACTGTTCCTTATTACAAATACACTAGAAATAATTATTATTCCAATTACTATTCCGGCTAAAGAATACAACATTTGTAATGTTCCACTATCTTTTGTAACTCCAGACCACCTTAATAATTCTGAATTTGTAGTATACTTTGCATCTGTTAATTGTTTTTCAATATCTTTAGTAATATTATAAGATTCTCTAATATTTTTATATTTTACAGCAATATTCACCGGTAATTGCTTATTTACATTATCTATCAAAGTAATAACTGTGTACCCAGGTGCACTATAATCTTCTATTTCCATATTTGGTCTTTCTATAACACCAACTATTGTAAATTCTCTTGATTGAGTTACTTCTAAATGTTCTGCAACATAGTCTTCTTCCCCTTCATCTTTTGAATTATTATATGGATTGTTTTGTTTTAACTCTTCTCCATCCTCAGTTAATCTTTTTCCTATATTTAAAGTTAATTTGTCTCCAATATGGTAATATGTAACTCCACCATTTGACTCTAAATGTTTAGGAATTACTATCTCATTAGAGTTTTCTGGAATTCTTCCTTCTACAAGTTTTAATCCCCAATCATTTAATGCATCTTTATCAAATGCCATCAAATACAAATATGGTTTATATTCATTTTGAACTTTTTCAAGTTTGGAATAGCCAATTCCTTGCGTAATAAATGTACTCTTTACATTTCTGTTTTCTAATATATATTTTTGTTCATTTGGTTTAACATCAAAAAATACTGCATGATAATTCCCATCAGATTCTTTTGCATGTTGTATAAGTGTTTGTTGAAAGCTTGAAAATACTCCTGCTACTGCACATATCAATGCAGTTGACATTATAATTCCCATACATGTTGCAATTGTTCTTTTGATATTTAATTTTAGACTTCTTATTGTAAAATTATTTAAAACATTTTTCATCTTTTATAATCCTCCCATCATCTATTGTTATAACTCTATCTGCCTCTAATGCTATTTTTTCATCATGTGTGATAACAATAACAGTTTGATTATATTTTTTATTAGATAGTCTTAATAATGAAATAATTTCTTCTGATGCTTTACTATCTAGATTTCCTGTTGGCTCATCTGCTAACATAATTGCTGGATTATTTATTATAGCTCTACCTATTGAAACTCTTTGCTGTTGTCCACCTGAAAGTTCATTTGGAAGATGTTTTCTTCTATTTTCTAATTTCAATGTTTTTAGCATTTCATCCAATTTTTCTTGTTTTACTTCTTTTCCATCTAAATTACATGGTAATGTAATATTTTCTTCTACATTTAATATTGGAATCAAATTATAAAATTGATATATTAACCCTACTTGTCTTCTTCTAAAAATAGCAAGTTGTTCATCATTTAATTTATAAATATCTTGACCATCTATAAAAACTCTTCCACTTGTTGGTCTGTCTACCCCTCCAAGTAAATGTAATAATGTTGATTTTCCGCTTCCAGATGCTCCTACTATTGCAACAAATTCTCCCTTTTCTACTGAAAATGATATATTGTTTACTGCTTTTACTTCGTTTTCTCCTTTCCCATAAATTTTGTTTAAATTTTCAACTTTTAAAATTTCCATAATCAATCCTCGTCCTTTCATTATTTGATTATATCTTAATCTTTAAATGTGACTCTAAAGTGACTCTATCAAAAAAAAGATTCAGTAGAGTATTACTAAATCTTATATATATAACTCATTTTATTATTCATAGATTTCATCAAATCTTTAATTTTAGGCTTATTTCTCTTGATATATTTCTTTAATAGCCCTTTATATTCCAATTGTAATCCTTCAATTTTTTTAAAATCTTCTGGTTTTATTATTTCAGGCAATTCCGCTACTGACGTTATTCCTGCTGATTTTAAAACATGTTTTACAAATTCAGCACAATAAAAATTATTTTTTCTTCTAATTTTTCTCTTTATACTAACACATGCCAATCCTAATATATTAAAACTATATTTCTGTATGTTCATTTTAAAATGGTTAATAATCTTCACTAGTCTATTATACTGTTCATCTTCAATATTTAATGAATATATCTCTGTTCTAGTATTTTTAAATCTTTTAAATGTTCCATTCTTTATACTTTCATGGACAAATCCTCCCCAAAACGGATTATATGGATTCAATCTACCAAAACTATACATTTCTTCTAATTCTTCATCTAGTGAAATAGAAACATGTGAGAATTCATCTTTTGTATAATACTTAATTATTGTTGACAGTGCTGTTCCTGTATGTGTTAAAACAATATATATTTGCTTCATTTTATTTTTCCTTTCTTATTCTAATGTGTCTTTAAATATTGTATATATTCCTCTAAACACATATTAAGTTCATTCATTTTTTTTGCATTTTCTGCCCCAACATATCTCCAATGCCAAGATTCATATGCTATTTTTGTTATATCTTCTTTGTCTTTAGGATATCTTAAAACAAATCCGTATTTTTCAGCATTTTTCTTTAGCCACTTAAATCCATCTAATTTTTCGAAACTATTATCTACTGTATTAAAATCTACTGCAAGTCCAAGATTATGGTCACTTGAACCTGGTTTATTTATATATTCGTTAGTTAATTCTTCTGCTTCTTTTTGTGTCTTTCCTTGTTTTAAATATTTTTGCACACTGTTATCATAAAGTTCTTTTTGTCTTGCAACACTTCTATATGCTGATTGTACCCATACATTTGTTATTCCATCTTTTTTCATTGCATTCATCATATCGTTCAATTCATCTATCGCTCTTGCATCAAATTGCCTTGTTTTATCTATATTTTTTACCTCAACCTTAAAATCTTCTGGCAATAAATTTTCATAATTAGCAAGTCTTAGCTTCCAATCTGTTATTTCTTTTTCTGGCTTTTGTGTACCATCTGTATTATCTACATTATCTGTGTTAACAGTAGGTGTTTCTTCCACAACAACATTTTTAGTTTCATTTGCAGTTGTTTCTACTGTTTTTTTATTTTTATTCTTATTTATAATCAATGAAAAAATTATGAATATTATTCCTAAAACAATTGCAACTTTCTTTTTGTTTAATTTTCCCTTTTGATTGGCTCTTCTCGCTCTAGGTCTTCTAACATTAGAACTATGTTTTCCATATGTTTTTTTTCTTCTTTTTTTCATATTCATCCTACTTACCTTTCAGCTTAATTTTACTATATAAAACGCAAAAAAGCAACCTAATTTCTTATATATTTAATCTCAAAGGTTGTCCCTTTTCCAACTTCTGAAGTACAAAGAATATATCCATTATCTTTTTCTATTATACTCTTAGAAAGTGCAAGACCTATTCCAACGCTGTTTTCTGATGAATTTTTACCTTTATAAAATCTTTCAAAAATATGTTTTATATCCTCTCTATCAATACCATTTCCTTCATCTTTTATGACTATTTTTGTATTAAAATTATTTTTTTCGCAATTAATATAAATTTTTTTGTTTTCTGGCGTATGTTCTATACAATTTTTAACAATATTAGTTAAAGCTTCTAGTTCCCAATTATAATCCCCAATAAAAGTTTCATTATTTCCAGTTACAATTACACTCTGTTGTTTAATATCTAGAGGAATTGCAAGATTTTTTATTACATTATTTATTAAGTTTTCTGCATTTATTTCTTCATGCTTAAAATCTACTGTATTAGAATCAAGTTTTGAAAGTTTTAAAAGCGAAATTACAAGCCAATTAATCCACTCTATTTGTCTGCTTATTTCATATATAAATTCTTGCCTTGTATGTAGATCCATCTGTGGATTTTCTTTTATATTGTCTAGCATAATAGATATAGATGTTAATGGTGTTTTTATTTGATGTGATATGTCTTCTAATGACCTTTGCAACACATTTTTATCTTTCTTCGAAAGTTCGGCTTGTTCTTTTAACATTATTGTTATTTTATATAGTTCATTAGTCAAATTACTAAGTTCGTCTTCTGTATTTTCTTCTATTTTCAAATTATAATTTTTCTTATTGATTTCTTCAATATAATTAATGATATTTTCTATTTTTTTACTCTTCTTATTTTTGTAATTAATTATTAGAATAGTAACTATAATTGTTAAACTAATAATGCTAATTGAACTTGTTAATAAAATTTCTTTTTTCTCATCTTTTAAACCATCTATTGCATACACTTCTTCTGTATTGATTCCATATCTCTGTAATGTTCCTCTTCCTCTAATTGTGTTATTTTCCTTATCATTCAATATCTTTATAATTTTTTCATCTTCTAAATCAGGATATTCTTGTTTTATTGTTCCTACAATATTTACAATCACATCATTTATTTTTTCTTGCTGTTTTTTATTTTGATTTGTTATAACTATATAATTTAAAACAACTATCAATGTTGTTATTGTAAAAATCTGTATTATTAATTTTTTCATTATTCAACCACCTTATATCCTATTCCTCTAACAGTTTGAATAAATTTGCCTTCTTTATCATCTAATTTGTTTCTTATTCGTTTTATATAGACTGTAAGAGTATTATCATTCACAAAATTTCCCGCAACGTCCCAGATTTTATCTAATATTTGTTCTCTTGTTACTAATATATTTTTATTTGAAATAAGCATATATAATATTTTATATTCAAGACTTGTAAAAACAATTTCTTTTCCAGCTTTATATACAATAGCTTTATTACTATCTATTATAACATCTCTACATTTTATTTGATTTTCATTAATTTCATCATGGTAATATCTTCTTAGTACACTTTTTATTCTAGAAATTAATTCTCTATTTCTAAATGGTTTTATTATGTAGTCATCTGCTCCCATATCAAGGCCTTGAACTACATTTAATTCTTCATCTTTTGCTGTTAAAAATATTACAGGTACATCTTTTTGATTTTTTAGATATTGGCATATTTCATATCCATCTCCATCTGGTAAAGTTATATCTAGCAAATATAAATCAAATTCTTGTTTTTTTATCATTGTTTTAGCTTCAACAATATTTTTAGCTGTTTCTATATTAAATTTTTCCTGTTCCAATAAGTACTTCAATCCTTTTGCTATTATTTCATTATCTTCAACCAATAGAATTTTTCTCATCTAATCACTTCCCATTTATATTATACATTGTTTTTACTAAATTGCAAATTTTTTTCAATAAGCCTTTTCGTTTTAATTATTTTGTTATATAATTTGTTTTAGATTAATTTAATGAAAGGATTTTGCAAAAGATGGAACATTGGAGTATTGATGATTATAAAAATTTTACAAATAGTAAAGTTAGAAAAACAAAATATAGAGCAAATAAAACTTCTATCGATGGTCATACTTTCGATAGTCAAAAAGAAGCGGATTATTATTGCCAATTAAAACTTAGACTTCAAGCAAAAGAAATTAATGGTTTTTGCTTGCAACCAACTTTTATGTTAGCACCTGGTTTGAAGTATAAAGCAGATTTTATTGTTTTTAATTCTGATAATTCTTATGATGTTATTGACGTAAAAGGTGTCAGAACAAAAGAATATATTACTAAGAAAAAGGTATTTGAAGATAAATACAACATGAAAATAATAGAAATTTAAAAATGCACCCTTAAAAGATGCATTTTTTATATAATAGTTACAATCTTAGGTCCAAATATTATTATTCCTATTACCGCAGCCCCTATTGCTAATACTAGTACAGCAGCTGCTGCAATATCTTTAACAAGCTTTGCTTGTGAATTTTTCTGGGGACTTACCATATCTACAACAGTTTCGATTGCTGTATTAAATAGTTCAGCTGAAATTACCATTACAATTGCTATAGTTATGATACACCATTCAATTTTATTTAATTTCATAAATATACCTAAGGCAATGACTATAATCATTGCCATTATATGTATCTTCATATTTCTTTCTGTCTTAAAAGATGATACAAAGCCTTCTATTGCATATTTAAAACTATTTATTATTTTTTTATATTCTTGTTTTGAATTCATATGTTCTCCTTAAAACTATTTTACTAATCTTTCTGTCTCTTTTGCAATCATAAGTTCTTCGTTTGTAGGAATTACATAAACTTTAATTTTAGAATCTGGAGTAGAAATTTCTTTTTCTTCTCCTCTCATATTATTAGCATCTACATCAACCTTAACTCCCATAAATTCAAGTTTTTCACAGATTCCTTTTCGTATATTTATTTGGTTTTCTCCAATTCCTCCTGTAAATACTATGTAATCTACTCCATTCATTGCGATTGCATATTTTGCAATATAAGATGCTATTTCATATTTAAATTTTTCTATTGCAATTGCAGCACTTTCACTTTCTCCATAAGATGCTAGTTCAATTTCTCTAAAATCTGGTACTAATCCTGATATAGCTTGAAGTCCAGATTTTTTATTTAATATATCTTCTGCTTGATCTGGTGTTAATCCTTCTTTTTTCATTATAAATGTTACAACTGATGGGTCAAGGTCTCCTGAACGAGTTACCATTGGAATTCCTCCAAGTGGTGTTAATCCCATACTTGTATCCAAAGATTTTCCATCTTTTACAGCACATATACTTGAACCTTGTCCAATATGACAAGTAACAATTTTTAAATCTTTAACATCTTTTTCAACAATTTCTGCTAGTCTTTGAGAAACATACATATGAGAAGTTCCATGAGCACCATATTTTCTTACTCCATATTTTTCATAATATTCATATGGGATTGGATAAATATATTTTTCTTTTGGCATTGTTTGATGGAATGTAGTATCAAATACTGCCACCATTGGTTTCCCTGGCATAACATTCATACATGCTTTCATTCCTAATATTGCTGCAGGATTATGTAATGGTGCAAATACCCCACATTCAGCAATTTGTTCCATTACTTTTTCGTTTATTAATGCTGATTTTTTAAATATTTCCCCTCCATGTACAACTCTATGTCCAATAGCTTCTATTTCATCTAAACTATCAATAACTTTATATTCTGGATTTGTAAATTGTTCAAGTGTAAATTCTATTGCTTCTTTATGATCATATGCAGGCTTTTTAATTTCAATTTTTCTGCCATTTACTTTATGTGTAATAAAAGCTTCTGCTTCGCCTATTCTCTCATATTTTCCTGAAGCTAATACTTCTTCTGTTTCCATATTGATTAATTGATATTTTAATGATGAACTACCACAATTTAATACTAATATTTTCATTTTTTATTTTCCTTCCTTAATTAATTTTGATTTATAACTTTTTCAGTTTCTTTTGCTATCATTAATTCCTCATTTGTTGGAATTATGAATACCTTTACTTTTGATGTAGCAGATGATATCTCTGCTTCTTCTCCTTTTACAATGTTTGCTTTACCTGAAATTTCTACTCCTAGAACACCTAAATATTTGCATATCTCGTTTCTAGAATATGGTGATTTTTCTCCAACACCCGCAGTAAATGTTAGTACATCGATTCCTCCCATTGCAACCGCACATTTTGCGATATACTCAGCAATTGAATAATGATACACATCTAATGCTAATTTAGCATGTTTTCCTCCTGCTAATGCCTCTGCTTCTATATCTCTAAAATCCACTGAAACCATTGAAACTCCAAATGCACCTGATTCTTTATTTAAGATATTTTCCATTTCTTCTGGTATCAAGTTTTCTTTTTTCATTATAAATGTTACAACTGATGGATCTAAATCTCCTGAACGTGTTCCCATTGGAATCCCACCAAGTGGAGTTAATCCCATACTTGTTTCAACTGATTGCCCATTTTTTATAGCACATACGCTGGCACCTTGGCCTAAATGACAATTTACTATTTTCAGATCTTTTATATCTTTATTAAGTAATTCTGCAACTCTATTTGCAACATATTGATGTGAAGTACCATGAAATCCATATTTTCTTACATGATATTTTTCATAATATTCATATGGTATTGGATAGATGTACTTTTCCTTTGATATTGTTTGATGAAATGCTGTATCAAATACTGCTACCATTGGCTTGTTTGGTAAAACTTTTTTACAAGCATTTATTCCAAGTACTGCTGCTGGATTATGTAATGGTGCTAATTCTTCAGTAGCTTCAATTTCTTTAATTACTTCCTCTGTAATTAATACTGCATCTTTGAATTTTTCTCCACCATGTACAACTCTATGTCCTACAGCATCTAATTCGTCAAGTGATTTGAAAATTCCATATGCTTCACTAGTTAATCTTTCCATAACAAATTTTATAGCTTTTTCATGATTTTTAGCTGGATGTTCAAATTTGTGTTTTTCTCCATTTACTTTATGAGTTAAAAAAGCCCCTGCTTGTCCAACTCTTTCGTAGTTTCCTTTTACAAGCATTTCTCCTGTATTAGTATCAATTACTTGATATTTTAGAGAAGAACTACCTGAATTCAAAACTAAAATTTTCATACATTTCCTCCAAGACTTATTTTTGTTGTGCTTGAACTGCTGTTATTGCAACAACTCCAGCAACATCTTCACTACTGCATCCTCTTGACAAGTCATTTACCGGTTTTGCAATTCCTTGACAAAGTGGTCCATATGCTTCTGCTTTTGCTAGTCTTTGAACTAGTTTGTATCCTATGTTTCCAGCACCCAAGTCTGGAAATACTAATACATTTGCTTGACCTTTTAATGGACTTCCTTTTGCTTTAAATTCTGCAACTTCTGGAATTATTGCAGCATCTAATTGCAATTCTCCATCAACTAATAAATTAGGTTCTTTTTCCTTTACTAGTTTTGTTGCTTCAATAACCTTTTCAGTTGATGCTGAATGAGCACTTCCATATGTTGAATATGATAACATTGCAACTTTAGGTTGTATTCCTACTAATTGTTCAAAACTTTTACTTGATGATATAGCTATTTCTGAAAGTTTTTCTGAATCTGGTTCTTCATTTAGTCCACTATCTGCAAATATAAATGTTCCATTTTCTCCATATTTACAATTTGGAACTACCATTACGAAAAATGCTGATACTAGCTTTGTTCCTGGTGCAGTTTTTAATATTTGTAATGCTGGTCTTAATGTATCTGATGTAGAATGTGCTGCTCCTGATACAAGTCCATCTGCTTCATTTAATTTTACCATCATCATTCCAAAATACACAGGTTCTAATACTAATTTTTCTGCTTGTTCTTCAGTCATTCCTTTTGATTTTCTTAATTCATACAATTCTTTGCTATATCTAGCAGTTTCTATTGATACTGCTGGGTCAATTATTTTTGTTTCTCCTATATCAATATTTCTTTCTTTTGCTAATTTTCTAACTTCTTCTTCATTACCTATTAATATTACCTTAGCATATCCTTCATTTTTTATCATTTCTGCTGCTTCTAATATTCTTACATCTGTTGCTTCTGGTAATACTATTGTCTTTATTTCTTGTTTTGCTCTTTGCTTTATTTGCTCAATGAATGACATTTTTTATCATTTCCTTTCTTCACTTTATCACTAGCTACTATATCATAATATCAATCAAAAAACAACATTTTTTATAAAGATAACTCCCAAAACGTAATATTAATTTTGTATTGGGAGTTTGCATTTTAAAAATTAGGCATTCCTGGGCCTTGATAATATCTATTATTATTCATCATGTTTGCACTCATTGTTCCATAAAAACCTGTTGTAGAAATCGTAATAAATTTTATTGCATAGATATCACAATAAACTAAACTGTCATTTTCGAATGAACGTAACAATATGTAACTAGCACCTACATCTTCAAGTATTCCTATCCTATCAGTCATCGTATTTGTTCCTATTAAGAATTCTACCCTCATTAATTTGCCTATTTGTTCTCTTAAAAATGCTGGTGTATAAATTGGATTTGTTAAAATTTCTGGTGAATTTTGGTCTATATTAACATTTCTATTTTCATCTCTATTTTCTCTTTTGTTTTGGCTTTCTTCTTGATTTGCCATCTTTCAAACACTTCCTTTCTATAGTTTAGGTTTGTGCATATTTAGAAGTTGGTCTATAAAAACAATGATTTCCTAATCTTGTATGCAAAATTCCTGAACCATTACTAGGAAATGTTGAACCACATGTTGGTCTAAATGGATTTAAATACCATAAGCATTCTCCTATTTCATTAAGTGTGTTTCCTGCAAGTGCCCAATCTGCTATTTGATAATGAATATCTGTTGGATTCATATTATAAATTGTTTGAGGATTATATGTTCCGTTTATTGTTTCTCTTACACAATCAAATTGTCCTGGTTGAAAAATTATATTTCTTATATTTCCACCTTGAGATACTCTTGAATATTCTCCTTCTGATGTTCTTACTCTATTTATTACAACTGTTAATGCTGCTTTCATTCCATTATCTCCTTCTCCTCCTGCCTCACATTGTGCAATTCTTGCTAACAATTCTCTTTCTGAATATGCCACTTTTATCACCTCTTGCTTAATTTTATGCATTAGTTTTAAAAGTGTGCATTTTATTTTTGAGCAAATTAATAAATTATATAGAAAAACCCCCAAGCAAGCATTCTTGCTCAGGGGAATATGTGTTATTATTTACAGTAGTTCGCCAGGTCCGCTATGAACCCTTTTACATCCTCTTCTGTGTTTCCAACACTTCTCATCGCCTCAAGGATGTACTGTTTCACTGGATGGCGTTCTTCTTCGCCTTCTGTTAACGGCTTCAGTCCTGGAATGACTGACGTTTCATCAGCTACGTTGTCATAGAGATTGGTAGGTCCTTCTACCATGTATATGACAATTGCCTTAATCAGCATCTCGTATCCAGGCAGTGCTGGGTTGATTCTTTTTAACCGAACAGCCTCTGTAGCCTTCATAACAAGTCCTGGGTAATCTTTTACTTTTACTCTTTCACACATACTATTTTTTCCTCCTTGGTGTTAGTAAACACCTATGTAAATTGTTTACGAGTTGTCATTAGGTATTATAACATGTTTTCCAATTATTGTCAATAATATTATAATTCATTCTAAAAAAATATCATATATGTTAATAGTGCTAAAACCCCGATTTTTGTCATATCCTCAGTCATAAATACTCCATCTGTGTTTTCTTCTTTTTGTTCTACCACTGTTATTCCATAAGATTTTACATCTTGCATCTTAAAATATGTTTCAAAGCTTTTTACTTCATTTGCTCTTAGATTTCCTATTTCCTCATATTCTGTTGCTAGCAAATTACCATTTTCTGCATATAAATCGATTTTTAAAAATTTTCCACTCAAGTCATTTTCTTCATCATTAGAGACCTTTCCTATAATTCTTCCGTTAACTTTAGTTGCTTCTGCCGAATTAATTGTAACTTGTTTGGGATTTTCTCCTTTATTACTAATAGCTTTATATGTTGAATTTATTCCATAATATATCAAAATATCTGATAATACCCAAAATAATATTAACCAAATTGCATATTTGGCAAATGTTTTTAAAGTACTCATAAAACTCCCCCTTATCTTCTCCATTTATATTATACAATATTTTTCCAGTATTAGCAAGCATTTCCGCCTTTTTACTATAATTTGACTTACAGTATGATGATTTTATTTATTTTAACAAGGAATCCTACAAATATAAGCTTTTCATTACATATCTCGGCTTATATTTGTATGGTTTCTTATTGTTAATTTAAATAAAACATTAATCTGTAATAAAATTAAATACTGTCTAAGAATTCATTTGATATTTTTAAGATTTGTTTTGTTTGAGTTTTTACAACATTATCTGTAAAATTTTCGCAAATTCTCTCTGTAAATTTTTCTAAATAGTGTTTCTCTTTTAAAAATTTCAAAGAAAAATCAAAATATAAATCAAAAATATAAGCATAAAATATCGGAATTTGGTCTGAATTATTTTTTATACAACTATAATTAATAAAATGATCATTTGCAAATTGATTCATTATTTCTTCACTTATTGGTCCACAACTAAAATCTTGATACCAAAATATACTTTCGAAATCACATTCACAAATAGTATAATATATATCCAATTTATCCGCATCTCTTATTATCTTTGCATACAGCATTTCTTCCTCGTTTAAATTATTATCAATTTTTCCTTTATTATGATTTAAAATTGCTAATTTAATTATTTTTTTGTACTTTTCTTCTACATTAAATTTATCAATTAAGTGTTCTTCAAACAGCACTTTTACACTTAATTCAGCATGATTAAAAGACTCTCTATCATTAAATGTATTATAAATTCTAGCCTGCTCAAATCTTCCTATATCATGAAATAGTCCAATTAATTCTGCTAACTTTATATGTTCTTCATCTAATTTTAGGTTTCTAGCTATTTTTTTACTTTTTTCAGCAACTCTTTTTATATGTTCAATTTTTAATTTAATTCTTCCATCATTTAGGTTGTATTGTGATGTATATTTATTGAATTCGTTATATGCATTTTCTATATCTATCATTTTTTCCTCAACTACTCTTTTTTTCAAATTATATAATAAATATTATGTAGTTTCAACACCATTTTCATTTTTTATAATATTATATGTTACAGGTCTTATCCTGTAATTATTATACAAAATGAAAGGAGTTTTTTAAATGGACTATGAATTAATGATGAATGGAAATGTTAAAATAGGTCAACATGCTCCAGATTTTAATGCTGAAACTACATATGGACCTATTAAACTTGATGATTATAAAGGAAAGTGGTTGGTATTTTTTTCTCATCCAGGTGATTTTACCCCAGTATGCACTACTGAAATGATTGCATTTGCAAATGCATGTCCTCATTTTGAAAAATTAAATACGTGTTTATTAGGTCTTAGTATAGATAGTAATGCCTCTCATCTTGCATGGATGCATGATATTTACTGCATGACAGGAATTGTTTTACCCTTTCCTATTGTAGCTGATAGAAATGCTTTAATATCAAGAAAATATGGAATGATATCTAATGAAGTTAGTTCTACTGAAACAGTTAGAAATGTATTTATTATTGATGATAAAGGAATTGTCAGAGTAATTCTGGTATATCCTTTAAATATTGGTAGATTTATACCAGAAATCTTAAGGATTATCAAAGCTTTACAAATGGCAGATTGTGCTAAAGGCTCTACTCCTGCAAATTGGATACCAGGTCAACCTATAATTACACCAGCTCCAAAAACATATCCTCAGTTGCAGGAACGTTTAAATTGTATTGAACAAAATAATAATGGCATGAGTTGGTATTTGAGCTTTAAGGAACCTCCAAAAATTTGTGATAATAATGCTGAGTAATTGCAAAAATGTGATTTTTTATTGAAATATGCTTGCAAAAGTGTGATTAATTAGTCAAAATACTTTACAAAAATGTGATATGATAGTATAATTAATATAATTAAGTATATATTAATATAGGAGATGATTAATTTGAAAAGATTTATATTAGAAGATTTAATCAAGTGGAAAAATAGTAAATATAGAAAACCATTAATTCTAAAAGGAGCAAGGCAAATCGGAAAAACATATATACTAAACCAATTTGGAAAAGAATATTATGAAGATATAGCATACTTTAATTTTGATCATGATGAAGACTTATATAATTTATTTGATAACACTAAGAGTCCTCAAAGAATACTAGAAAATCTAACATTTATACACAAAAAAGCAATACTTCCTGAAAAAACTTTAATAATATTTGATGAAATCCAAGAATGTCCTAATGCCTTAAATAGTTTAAAATATTTTCAAGAGGAAGCAAATGAATATCATATAGTTTGTGCTGGAAGTTTATTAGGTATTAGGTTATCACATACATCATTCCCAGTTGGAAAAGTTAATTTTTTAGATATGTATCCTATGACATTTAGAGAATTTTTAATTGCTGATAATTGTGAAAATTTAGTAAATTATATGAATTCAATAGATCATATCGAAAAAATACCAGATATATTTTTCAACCAATTAGAGGAAAAATTAAAAGCATATTTCATAATAGGCGGAATGCCAGAAGCTGTTCAAATCTGGGTAAATGAAAAAGATATTGAATTAGTAAATAGCGTACAAAAAAATATATTAAAAGCCTATGAAAGTGATTTTTCTAAACATACATTAAATAGTGAAGCAAATAAAATATCTTTAATTTGGAATAGTATTCCTTCTCAACTCGCAAAAGAAAACAAAAAATTTTTATATCAAACCATAAAAGAAGGTGCGAGAGCACGAGAATATGAAGGTGCTTTAAATTGGTTAAATGATGCAAACTTAATTTATAAAATTTATAATGTAACAAAAACAGAGCTTCCATTAGTAGCTTATACCGATTTAAGTTCTTTTAAAATTTATATGAATGATGTTGGATTACTTAGAAGTATGGCAAATTTAGATAGTAAAATTGTAATTGAAGGAGATAAACTATTTAAAGAATTTAAAGGTGCTTTTACTGAAAATTATGTATTAAATATGTTAAATTATGTTTTTGATAAAATCCCTAACTACTTTACTTTTGATAGACATGAAATTGATTTTGTGATTCAACATCAAAATCAAATAATTCCTATAGAGGTTAAATCAAATAAATCTATAAATAATATTAGTTTGACAAGATATAATCAAAAACACAATGACAATTTATCTATACGATTTTCTATGAATAATTTAACAAAAGATGATAATTTAATTAATATTCCATTATTTATGGTTGAATATTTAGATAAATTAATTCAACTTTAGCTTTATCCAAAAAGACACCCCTTATTATTTAGGCGTGTCTTTTTAAATTATACTTTCTTATTTATTTTTATAGCAAATTTGTTTTATCACATTTCCATCAACATCTTTTAAAATAATGTTATCATCATCTATAATTAAATAGCTATGAGCTGTATTATTTTTAGGTAAAGAAATTGAACCACTATTTACAAAAATAACTCCATTTTCCTCTTCAATAAAACCTGTGTGAAGATGTCCATATACAAGCACATCTACATTCTCTGGCACATTATCCATATTATATACATGACCATGAGTAAAGAAAAATTTAAATCCATTTATATTTAATCTAATATTATCATTAAATTTAAAATCTGAAATCATTTCATCAACTTCTGCATCACAATTTCCCCTTACACATAATATTTTATCTTTATAATCATTTAGAATTCCTGCAACTTTCATTGGTGAATATTCTTCTGTTAATGAATTTCTTGGCCCATGATAATATAAATCTCCTAAAATGATAATTTGATCTGGATTCTCCTTTTCATATATTTCTTTAAATTTTTTTGCATAATAGTATGAACCATGTATATCTGATACAACTAAAAATTTCATATTTACTCTCCTTTTACTGTGTTTAATTTAAATAATTTTGCAATTTCTACAATGACTATTGGCGCAAGTACTAGTGCTATTATTTCAACAATATTATTTGTTGGTAATACTGGAATACTAAATACATGTCTTAATGCTGGTACAGCTAAAATTACAACCATTAAAAATGCTGATGCAAGTACTGCCCATATTAAAATTGGATTTCCTAATATTCCTGTTTTGAATATTGAGTTTTTATTATCTCTTATGTTAAATATGTGAACTAGTTCTGATAACGCTAATACTATAAATGCCATAGTTTGTCCTATTTCAACCTTAATTTCTTCACTTGATAAATATCTTCCGCCATCAGCCAATACCGCATTTATGTCTTCAACTTCTTCTGCTGACATAACTTCATTTTGATATTCAATCATTGCTGGTAACTTATCATTTGGAGTTGCTAATCCTATAATAAATGCTGCTAGTGTTAATAATCCAATCATTGCACCCTGATATATTATTCTAATTGTTCTTCCTTTGGTAAATATTCCTTCGTTCTTTTTTATAGGTTTTCTATACATTATGTCCTTATTAGCAGGGTCAAATGCTAATGCTAAAGCAGGAAATGTATCTGTTACAAGATTTATCCATAAAATATGAATTGGTAATAATAACTGTATCATTGTTGCCTCTATTCCAAAATGAGTTGCAATTATTGGTGCAAACAATGTTGCCAGTAATAATACTATAACTTCTCCAACATTACAAGAAATTAAAAATTGTATTACTTTTATTATATTGTCATATATACGTCTTCCTTCTTCTACCGCAGATACTATTGTTGCAAAATTATCATCTGTTAATATAACATCTGCTGCTTCCTTAGCAACTTCTGTTCCTACTTTTCCCATCGCACATCCAATATCAGCAGTCTTTAATGCTGGACTATCATTTACTCCATCACCTGTCATCGCTACAACTTCTCCGTTTGCTTGCCATGCTTTTACAATACGAACCTTATGTTCTGGTGATACTCTCGCATACACTGAATATTTCCTTATATTTTTTGTTAATTCTTCATCAGATATTTTATCTAATTCTAATCCAGTTAATGCTTCATTATCATTTTCTAGTATCCCTAACTTTTTAGCAATTGCTACTGCTGTAATTTTATGATCTCCTGTAATCATAACAGTTTTGATTCCTGCATGTTTACATTTTTCAACTGCTTTTTTAGCCTCTTCTCTTGGAGGGTCAATCATTCCTACCATTCCTACAAATGTTAGTCCACTTTCGATTGTTTTCATTTCTTCTTTTGTTGGCATATGGTCCATATCTTTATATGCAAATGCTAATACTCTTAATGCCTCTTTCGCCATATCCTCATTATTTTCTCTTATCCAACTTGAATATTCTTCTAAGTTTGTCCTTTTTTCTCCTTTAAATAGATATGAATCACAAATTTTTAAAAGCTCATCAACTCCACCTTTTGTATAAACTCTGTATTTTCCATTGTTTTTGTTTACTGTTGTCATCAATTTTCTATTTGAATCAAATGGAACTTCTTCTACTCTTGGATTTTGTCTAAATATTGCCTCTTCAAAATCTAATTTAAAAGCCATATCTATTAATGCTGTTTCTGTTGGATCTCCTGCTAATTCTCCCGTCTCTAGCATTCTTGAATCATTACATAACATACAATTATATACCAATTTCTTAAAGTCTTCTGATGTTTCTACTTTATCAATATCAACTGTTACGTCATTGCAAAATATTTTTTCAACTGTCATTTTATTTTGAGTTAATGTTCCTGTTTTATCCGAACAGATTACTGTACTGCTTCCTAATGTTTCTACTGCAGGTAATTTTTTGACAATTGCATTTTTCTTTACCATTTTTTGTACACCTATTGCTAGTACTATTGTTGATACAGCAGCTAGCCCTTCTGGTATTACTGCAACTGCTAACGAAACAGCTGTCATAAACATATTAATTACACCTTTTCCTTGCAATAGTCCAATAATAAATATAAATGCACAAATTGCAAGTGCCGCAATTCCTAATGTTTTTCCTAAATCATTTAATCTTCTTTGAAGTGGTGTTTCTTGTTTTTCTGTATCATTTAACATTCCAGCAATTTTGCCAACTTCAGTATTCATCCCAGTTTCTACTACGATCGCTTTTCCTCTACCATATGTAATTAAACTTGATGAAAATAGCATATTTACTCTATCACCAATTCCAATATCATCTCCTTTAATCGGTTCAGCTTTTTTCTCAACTGGTATGGACTCTCCTGTTAAAGAACTTTCTTGTGATTTTAGATTGACAGCTTCTATTATTCTTAAATCAGCTGAAACATAATCACCTGTTTCTATTATCACTATATCTCCTGGTACTAATTCTCTTGCAGGAATTACTTGTTCTTTTCCATCTCTTACAACTTTAGCTGCATGCTCACTAAGCTTTTTTAGTGCTTCTAATGACTTTTCAGCCTTACTTTCTTGAGCAACTCCTATAATAGCATTTAGCAATACAACTATAAGTATTATTATTGTATCTGTAATGCCTTCGCCCTGTGCTACTCCAACTATTCCAGATACAATTGCTGCAATTATTAATACTATTATTGAAAAATCTTTAAATTGTTCAATAAATTTTTTGATTAATGGTTCTTTTTTCTTTTCTTTCAATTCGTTTTTGCCATATTTTGCTCTATTCTCTTCTAGTTGGATGCTATTTAAACCATTTTTCAAATTTGTGTTTAATTCTGTCTCAACATCTTTTACTTCTTTGTTAAACCAATTTTTTTCCATATTTTTCTTTCCTTTCCTTTTTTATATTATAACCATAATGTAGAAGATATATCAAAAAAGAGACTACTAAAGAAAAAACTTTAAATCTTTTCTTTAAAAGTCTCGTTTACTTTTTTAAAGCTTGTTAACCAGATTTTCTCCCCTAATTTATTAGGAAAATCGCGACTGTTGATTAACAATTTAAAACTACTCCCTTTTAAGGTTATATAATATATTGGTGACCCCTACGGGAATCGAACCCATGATTCCACCTTGAGAGGGTGGCGTCTTAACCGCTTGACCAAGGGGCCAAATAAATTTTACTTTATATTTATATCATACTTTCACTTACTGGTCAAGTGATTTAGCATATATTTTTCAAATTTTAAAAGCAATGCTATCCTCAAAATAACACTGCTTTTAATTTATTTTTTCTTTTTAAAGTCAACTACAATTGCATTTTCATTATCAAATTCGAAATTAGCATCTGTATTGTCAATTTGAACTGGATTGTATTCATCTTTTTCGTCAACAAAGTTTATATGTTTAGGGTCAAATTTTTGTTTTGCCTCATCATCTCCACCTTCAGTTGCAACTCCTGGTACAAACTTAGAGAAATTATAAATTTTCATTGGTTGCTCCTCTTTGTATTTAGAAGCTATAAAATTAAACGTTCCTTCTCCTACTTGATAATTTCCTTTTTCTGTTTTCAATTTTACTGCCGCATGTTTAAATGCTAAATTTGCTAATTTATTTGCTTTGAAATAATTTGACCAGTCATATCTAACATCAGAATATTTTGAATCATATTCTAAATTTCCCATATCCATATTATTTTTATATTTCCACTCTCTTTTTAGCAAGAATTCTTTCTCCCACCACTCTAACTCGGTTGGTGTTCCATTTCCAACAAATATCTTACTTGCGCAGTTTGATAAAATTGTATCCTTGTATTTCATTTCTGGTACATTTGCCTCTAATTGTGCGAGATTTTGTGCAGTTATTACAGTTGCAACTTTATATTTACGATATAATGTAAATATTGCTTCTGTATCTTTACATATGAAATCTGGAAATTCATCAATATATAAGAAATTAGGAATTCTACTATTCTCATTTCCAATTCTTCTTAATACTGAATTTTGCATTGATAATATAAAAAATAGTCCAAATGCTTTATGTGTAGTTCTTCCTAAGTCACCTCTACGGGTACATACTAATGTAACTTCACCATTTTTTAAAGCTTTATCAAAATCCAGATTATTATTTCTATTACACAATATATTTTTTACTCCTGGTAGTCTTAACAAATTATCTAATTGTGCTACTGCTAAATATATATCCTTTTCTGTTTCTTGCCTTGCAGTACTATTAGTATAAAAATTCTTTTTAAAATATCTTATTTGTCCACTATATTTTTCTGCAAGTTCTTCATCAGTTCTCATTATTTCGCACATTTTTTCTACCAAATCAAAATTTGTAAGCATTTTTAATAAATCTTCTAAATTTGGAATTTTTCCACTATTCATTCTTGGATACATTTCTTTCAACATAATTGTTATATTTTCTACTGCTTGAATGATGAATTCTTCTCTATACATTTCTTCTTTTTCTAAATGATTACTTGAATACATTCCTTTTAAAACAGATGAAATTGTTATTGCTGTTTTTGCAGGATCATCATACACAAATGGATTTAATCCTATTGAATTTACATTTGACGGATCCACAATATTGTATTTAATATGATAATTTTTACATACACTAATTATTCTTGATACTGATTCATAATCAGGAGTAATTAATGTTAATCCAAGATTTCTATATACAATTTCGTCATCAAATGATGCTAATATCATTTTTTTCATGTATGCTTTATAAACTGCCTCTTTGCCTGCTACTGGAGTTATCATATTTAAATTAAAGTTTTCGTTTAAATACTCATTATCATATGGTTTGTTCAATACAGCAATCCCAGTTTTTAATGCTGTATATCCCATTTCTTTTGCATTTGCTATATAAAATGCTTTCTTTTCAATGTCTTTAGCCATCATTGGTTCCAATATTAGTGATGTTTTTCCTGAACCTGAACCACCACAAGCAAACAATGACTGATATCTAGCTTTTTCTGTAAGTACCATTTTAGCACCAGTTTCATAATCATTGCACATAAACATATCACATGTGAAAGGCCCATGCCCTGCTTTTGTATCAGCAAGACTTATTCCTTTAAAGTCCCAAATAGACCTTGATTGATCTTTACTATCAAGGATATCTAAGCGTATCCATTTATAAACCCCATAAAATGTTGTTAATGGTAAATATATTGCCACTGCTGTTAATGCAGGCTTAACTAATTCCGAAAAATCAGTAACCAATTCTGTATATCCTGGCAAAGAAATTAAAAACAACCAAATTCCCCTATTAATCCACTGTGCAAACATTGATATTGCAACTATGTACAATGTTATAGCATATGTAAGAAATAGTGTAATCTTCATATTTTTAGATGTTGCGAATTCTGATGATGGTGAAAACAAATATGCAAACACTGGACAGGCTATTGCTAATGTATATCGAAATGGTCCCCAGTATGATACTGAAACACCTGTGAATACCATAAATAGAATTTCTACAACCCTATCAACTACTATATATAATGATATTAATGTTAATACATATGTTACAAATGTATTTCTACTTGCATTAAGTTTTTTTAAAAATTTATCTATTATTTTCATTATTTTTGTTCCTTTCTAGGCACAATTTTCTATACATATATATTATCCTACAAATTTGCTGAAATTACAAGTTATTTTGCCAAATTTATAAGAATAGTTCTAAAATAATACCAGCTATTACGCCTATTCCATATAACAGTCCTACAATACTGATATTTTCTTTTACATTTTTATTTGTTTTGAAAAGCACTAATAGTCCAACACCAGCATTAACAGCTACTCCTGAAATTAATATTGGCATTGAAATTACTTTTTCTATAAATAATTCAGTTAAAATCACTGACGAAGCACAATTTGGTATTAATCCTATTAATCCTGCTATAACAGGTCCTAATATCACATTATTGCTTATAAAATGTGATATTTTATCTTCGCCTATAAATTTAATTATTCCATTTAAAATAAGAGTGATTACAAATATAAAGATTGCAATATTTATAGCATGCTTTAATGCTGAACTAAAAATTCCTTTATCACAATGACAATGTTCATGTTCACATATTTCTTCAATTTTTTCTTCCTCTTCTTTTTTTATTACGTTTGCAACAAAATCAATTATAAAGCCTGCAACTATTCCTAGAAATAACTTTATTCCTAAAATAGTTAATATTGTAGCTATTGGAACAGATTCTGTAAGTAAAATTGGTAACATTTCATCTGAAGTTGCTAAATATACTGATATTAATGTTCCTAGTGAAATTACTCTTGCTGCATATAAATTGGTTGCCGAAACTGAAAAACCACATTGTGGAAAAATCCCAACCACTGCTCCAAACAGTGGTCCAAATCTTCCAGATTTTTTTATTGTTTCTCTTATTTTATTACTTGTTTTATGTTCTATATATTCCATTATCAAGTACGTTATAAACAAAAATGGTAATAATTTTAAAGTATCAATTGCCGTGTCTTGCAATACTTCTAATATATTTTGCATTTATATCCTCCTACTTATTCATACCATTCGAATGTCCAATTAAGAATTTTAACAAAATCTCCTTCTTTTATTCCTTGACGTTTTAATTCATCTTCAATTCCTAATGACTTCAAATTCTTTTGGAAATAATACATTGATTCATTATCATCTATATTAATTCTTCCCATAAGTCTATTTATTGCTTTTCCTTCAATTATAAACATATCATCTTCTTTTCTTACTGTAAATTCATTTTTGTCTTCTTCTAATGTATATACTACTTTTTCTTCTGGCTCAATGATATCCTCTTTTGGCAATGTTTTTAGCACTTCTGCAACATGACTTAATAATTGTTCAACACCTTCTCCTGTTACTCCTGAGATTTTATATATTTCTAATCCTTGTTCTTTTGCCAATTTTTCAAGTTTTTTGTAACCTGTATCGTCTTGCATTATATCTATTTTATTTGCTACAATTATTTGTTTTCTAGTGCTTAATTTTTCACTATATTTTTTTAATTCTTCATTTATTGTGTTAAAATCTTGTATAGGGTCTCTTCCTTCTATTCCAGACACATCTATTACATGTAATAATAGTCTTGTTCTTTCTACATGTCTTAAAAACTGAATTCCTAATCCGATTCCTTCACTAGCCCCTTCTATAATCCCTGGAATATCAGCTATCACAAAGCTATCTCCATTTTTTGTTTTTACTACTCCGAGATTTGGTTCAATTGTTGTAAAGTGATAATTTGCTATTTTAGGCTTTGCATCTGTTACAACTGACAAAAACGTTGATTTTCCAACATTAGGGAATCCTAGTAATCCAACGTCTGCTAACAGTTTTAATTCTAAGATTACTTCTTTTTCTTCTCCTTCTTCTCCTGCTTGTGCAAATCTTGGCACTTGCCTTGTCGCTGTTGCAAAATGAGAATTTCCTTTTCCTCCTCTTCCGCCTTTTAATACAAGTTCTTTTTGTCCTTCTTTTGAAAGATCTGCAACAATTTTTCCCGTCTCAGCATCTTTTATTATAGTTCCTATTGGAACATCAATATATAAATCTTCTCCTGACTTACCATATTTATTGCTTCCACTTCCATTTTCACCATTTTGCGCCTTAAATTTTTTGGTATATCTAAAGTCCACCAATGTATTAGCATTAGGGTCAACTTGAAAATAGATGCTTCCTCCTCTGCCTCCATCTCCACCGTCTGGTCCACCTGCTGCTACATATTTCTCTCTTCTAAATGTTATTGCACCATCTCCACCATTTCCTGATTTTATGGTTATTTTTGCATAATCTGTAAACATATTTCCTCCTTTTATTCAAAATAATCTAATTTCATAGCTTTTTTTACTTTTTTCATTGTTTCTTTTGCAGTTTGTCTTGCTTTTTCTGTACCTTTTATTAGTATTTCATCAACTAATTCTGGTCTTTCTTCATAATATTTTCTTTTTTCTCTTATTGGTTCTAATTTTGTATTTATATTTCTAGCTAATTGCTTTTTACATGCTACACATCCTCTTTTTCCTGCTCTACATTCTTCACATACTATTTTATATTCTTCAGGTTCTGTAAATAAATTATGATAATATGCAACCATACATACATCAGGATTTCCTAAGTCATCTTTTTTTATTCTTTTTGGGTCTGTTACTGCACTCATTACTTTTCTATTTACTTCCTCTTTTGGATCAGATAAGTATATTGCATTTCCTAATGATTTTCCCATTTTGTCATTTCCATCTAGACCTTTTATTCTTTTTTCTTTTGATAAAACTGCTTCTGGTTCTACTAAAACTTCTCCATATATACTGTTAAATTTTCTTACAATTTCTCTACATTGTTCTATTAATGGTAATTGATCTTCTCCAACAGGCACCACACTGCCTTCTAGTGCTGTTATATCTGCTGCTTGGCTTACTGGATATCCTAAAAATCCATATGTAACACTTTCTCCAAATACATCTCTTTTTTGCGCAATTTCTGTTTTTACTGTTGGATTTCTCTCTAATCTAGCTATTGTTACTAAATTAGAATAGAACACTGTTAATTCTGCAACCTCTGGTATCATTGACTGTATATATATTGTCGTTTTTTCTGGATCTATTCCTACTGATAAATAATCCATTACAACTTCTCTTACATTTTTTCTTACTTTTTCTGGATTATTAAAATTGTCTGTTAATGCTTGAACATCAGCTACTAATATATATGGTTCATATTCTCCTGATTCTTGCATTTTTACTCTATTTTTTAATGAACCAAAATAATGACCAATGTGTAACTTTCCTGTTGGTCTATCTCCTGTTACTATTCTTTTTTTTACCATTTTAATCTCTTCCCTTCTTTTGGATATCTTTCCGACTTTTTCCACATAATATATTATACTACAAGATAAGAAAAAAATAAAGTAATTTAGTAAAAATCTCTAGAACAAAAAAGAACATAATAAAAGACACGGACCTGTATTACAGGTCCGTGTCTTTTGTTAAATTATTTTACTGAAAAACTTTTTGATTTTTTTCCAAAGACTCCTTTTCTCTCCTATCTGAACGATATCGGATTCCGCAGCACCAACTCCAAATACATTATTAGAATTACTGCCCATCTTCCAGCCACAAGCTTTAAGTTTTTCCTCAACGCTCCGCAGTGCCTTTTCCCACACCTGATTGGTAATATTCGGATATTTTTCGGCAAACGATTTGTCTTTTCGCTCTTCAAACACTTCCTGTGCAATTGCTTCTATGTTTTTGTAATCAATTGGTATGAAGCTTTTTTCCCAATATTCCCATTCACTTTGTTCGATACACTTTTCTAACCGTTCGAAAATCTTATTTTCGATGGTTGTAGCAGTTTCTACAATCCACTTTTCCTTGTCTGCCATCATGTCTTTTTCATTTTTCATTATTCTTATCCTTTCTTTAGTGAAGTAACATAATTTGTTACCTTTGTCTACAAGATACGCTGTTTATTATAGCACATTATTCTACCACATGCAAGAGATAAAGGTCTATTTTATCCAAATAGACCTCTCTTTTTTATTGGTGGTTGTTCATTCATAGTTTTAGCTAATTTCTCTAACAAATCTCTTTGTTCCTTGTTAAGACGTTTTGGCGTCTGAACAACAACTGTAAATATAAAATTACCTCTAGCAGAAGAATTTAATGCTGAAAATCCTCTATCTCTAATTGTAAATTTTGTACCTGTTTGGGTTCCTTCTGGAATTGTATAATTCTCTGTACTTCCATCTACCATAGGAATTTTCAAGGTTGCTCCTAAACTTGCTTGCGTTATTGTTATTGGAACTTCACACATTACAGTTGTTCCTTTTCGTGTATATACATTACTTTTACGCATTTTAATAGTTATGTATAAATCACCTTTAGGTCCACCTTTTTCTCCAGGTTCGCCTTCTCCTCTAAGCACAACTGTTTGATTATCATCAATTCCTGCTGGTATTTTTACTTTTATTTTTGCTTGTTTTCTAACAGTTCCTTTTCCTTTACAATTATCACAAGGTTCTTTTATTACTTCACCTGTTCCATGGCATGCTGTACATGTTCTTGTTGTCTGCATTTGTCCAAGTATTGTATTTTGGACTTGGCGTACTGTTCCAGTTCCATTACATGTAGGACATTTTGTAACTGATGTACCTGGTCTAGCTCCTGAACCATGACAAATACTACAAGTTTCTGGTCTTGTAATTGAAATTTCTTTTTCAACACCCAAAAATGCTTCCTCAAATGTGATATCCATATTCAGATTAAGATCTGCACCTTTTCTCGGTCCACGTTGAGCTTGTGTTCTTGCCCCAGTCCTTGCACCTCCACCAAAAAATGATGAAAATATATCTCCTAAGTCTCCAAAATCTGAAAATCCATCAAACCCTGAAGAAGTATATGAATAGTAATTACCTCCGCCAAAAGGTCCACCAGCTCCATTAAACCCTCCAAATCCTTGTGGGTCTGCTGTTCCAAATTGATCATACATCTTTCTTTTTTGTGGATTTGATAACACTTCATATGCTTCGTTTACTTCTTTAAATTTTGCTTCTGCTTCTGCTTTATTATCTGGATTAGCATCCGGATGGTATTTTTTTGCCATTTTTCTATATGCTTTTTTTAATTCTTCATCATTTGCAGTTTTTTCAACACCTAATATTTCATAATAATCTTTTTTTGCAGCCATCTATTTATTTCACCTCTTTATTCACTTTTATCTTCTTAACATTAACTTGCAGGCAGAAAGTATATATCTGCCTGCATATTGGTTAGGTTATTTATTTATTGTCATCTTCCACTTTATAATCTGCGTCATATACAGTTCCATCATTTCCTGAATCAGTTCCGTTTGCTTCTGTTCCAGCAGCATTTGGATCTGCTTCTCCATTTGGATTTGCATTTTTATATAATTGTTCAGACATTTCATAAAATACTTTTGTTAATTTTTCTGTTGCTTCTTTTATGCTTTCTGTATTATTTGAATCAAGAGCTTTTCTTGTATTTTCAATTTCAGCTTCTACTTTAGCTTTTTCTTCTCCACTTATTTTATCTCCTAATTCTCCTAATGTTTTTTCACTGTTATAGATTAAGCTTTCTGCATTATTTTTAACTTCAATTTCTTCTTTTTTCTTTTTATCTTCTTCTGCATGTGCTTCTGCATCTTTAACAGCTTTTTCGATATCTTCATCTGTTAAGTTTGTTGAAGCTGTAATTGATACATTTTGTTCATTTCCTGTTGCCATATCTTTTGCAGATACATGAACTATACCATTTGCATCAATATCAAATGTTACTTCAATTTGTGGCACTCCTCTTGGTGCTGCTGGAATTCCTGTTAATTGGAATCTTCCTAATGTTTTGTTGTATGCAGCCATTTCTCTTTCACCTTGTAATACGTGAACTTCTACTGATGTTTGACCATCTGCTGCTGTTGAGAAGATTTGAGATTTCTTTGTTGGAATTGTTGTGTTTCTATCTATTAATTTTGTAAATACTCCACCATATGTTTCAATACCTAATGATAATGGTGTTACATCTAGTAATACTAAGTCTTTAACATCTCCTGATAATACACCACCTTGGATTGCTGCACCAATAGCAACACATTCATCTGGATTTATTCCTTTATCTGGCTCTTTTCCTGTTATTCTCTTAACAACTTCTTGAACAGCTGGAACTCTTGTAGAACCTCCAACTAATAATACTTTATGAATATCATTTGCTGTTAATCCTGCATCTTTTAATGCTTGGTTAACTGGTCCTGCTGTTGCTTCTACTAAGTCATGTATTAATTCTTCGAATTTTGATCTTGTTAATGTTACATCTAAGTGTTTTGGTCCTGTTGCATCTGCTGTAATAAATGGTAAGTTGATTTGTGTTTGTTGAACACCTGATAATTCGATTTTAGCTTTCTCAGCAGCTTCTTTTAATCTTTGCATTGCCATTTTATCTGTTGATAAGTCAATTCCGTTTGATTTTTTGAATTCATCTACTAAGTATTTGATTATTGCTTCATCAAAATCATCTCCACCTAAATGTGTATTACCATTTGTTGCTAATACTTCAAATACCCCATCACCAATATCTAGTATAGAAACATCGAATGTTCCTCCACCTAAGTCATATATCATGATTTTTTGATCTTGTTCTTTATCCATTCCATATGCTAATGATGCTGCTGTTGGTTCATTTATAATTCTTAATACTTCTAGTCCTGCTATTTTTCCTGCATCTTTTGTTGCTTGTCTTTGACTGTCACTAAAATATGCTGGTACTGTAATAACCGCTTGAGTTACTTTTTGTCCTAAATAGTTTTCAGCATCTGTTTTTAATTTTTGTAATATCATTGCTGATATTTCTTGTGGAGAAAATTTATCTCCGTCTATATCAACTTTTTCATTTGTTCCCATTTTTCTTTTTATTGATATAACAGTATTTTCCGGATTTGTTACTGCTTGACGTTTTGCTATTTGTCCTACTAGTCTTTCTCCATTTTTAGAGAACGCAACTACAGATGGTGTTGTTCTATTTCCTTCTGCGTTTGGTATTACTACTGGTTCCCCTCCTTCCATTACTGCTACACATGAATTTGTTGTTCCTAAATCAATTCCTATTATTTTTCCCATTTTAATTTACTTCCTTTCTTTTACTTTAAGTCAGGGTACATATCTTAATATTTCCTCAAATCCACTAGAGATAAAATATATCTCCTTCTCTTGTGAATTAATGATTGCTTTTTTTCACGATATGTGCTGACTTTATATATTTTTTAAAATTAATACCTATTTTACTTTTTATAATTAACATTAAAAGTGCTGAGATGTTCATTTTTAATAGCTATTGTAAGCGGAAGTCGTACGTTGGTACATCGATGTTTCCAATAGCTATTGAAAATGTGCAGATTAGTGCTTTTAATGTTAATTAGCCACTACAACCATAGAATGACGTATAACTCTTGATCCTATCTTGTAACCTTTTCTATATTCTTGTACAATTTCTTGTGCATTTTTCTCTGAATCTTGAATACTACTTACTGCTTCGTGTAAACTTGGATCAAAAGTTTCTCCAACTGCTGGAATTTCTTCAACTCCTTTTGCTTTTAAAACATCTTTAAATTGTTTTAATACCAATTCTATACCTTTTTTATATTCAGCATCTTGTGTTTCAACTTTTAATGCATTTTCAAGATTATCTACTATTGGTAAAAATACTTCTACAATATCTCCAAGTATTGAATTATATAATGTTTCACGTTCCTTGCTACTTCTTTTTTTGTAATTTTCGAATTCTGCCATAACTCTTTTATATCTGTCATTTAACTCATCAAGCTCTTGCTGTTTTGGGTCTATTATGCAATCTTTTTCTTCTTTATTTTCTACTTTTTCAGCATTTTTTTCTTTATCCATTTTATACCTTCTTTCTTTTATTTTATATCATCTTTTGAATCATCTGTATTATTTAATTTTTTACTAATATACTTCATTACAGAGATCACTTTTGCATAATCCATTCTCTTTGGTCCTATTATTCCAATTGTTCCCAAATCTTTATTTCCTATTCGGTGTTTAAATGTTACTACACTAAAGTCTTTTAACTCTTCCTTTTCATTTTCTTCTCCGATATATACGTTTATGTCCTTAGCAAATCCTGTATTTAACATATCTGCCATTAAATCTTTTTCATCTAATATGTTTACAAAATTTTTTGCTACTTCTAAGCTATTAAATTCCGGCAATTCAAATAATCTATTTGCACCCTCTAAGTGTACACTTTCTTCTTCTACCACTTTTTTCATTTGTTCAACAATTGGCTTTATTAAATTTACGCTATAGCTCATTTCTTCCACTAAATATTTTTCTAATGGCCTATCTATTTTTGTTATAGGTTCTCCTTTTAATTTATTATTAAATATATAACTTAGTGTTTGTACTTGGTTTTCTGTAATATCTTCATCAAACTTTATTATAGTTTCTTTTATTAGTCCAGAATCTGTTAATATTACCGCCATCATCATTCTGTGGCTTAATAAAACAAATTTGATATTTTCTATTTTTTGCACATCTGAACTTGGTCCTATTGAAACTGTAGTATAATGTGTTATTTCTGATATTGTACTTGATGCTATCTTAGTTATTTCTTCCATTTCATTTACTTTTGTTTCTAATTTTTTGCTAATATACTTTATTTCATCTAATGTTATCTTATCTTCTTGCAAAAGTTCATCTACATAATACCTATATCCTTTAGCTGATGGAACTCTTCCTGCAGATGTATGTGGTTTTTCTAAATATCCCATCTTTTCTAGTTCTGCCATTTCATTTCTTATTGTTGCACTACTACATTCTAAACCTTCTAGATTCATTATTGCATTTGAACTTACAGGTTCTGCTGTTTGAATATATTCTTCTACAATTGCCTGCAATACTCTTTTTTTTCTTTCATCTAACATTTATTCTTCCTCCTTTTTCTAGGAAATGTTAGTTTGTTTTAGCACTCTCTTAGGTTGTTTGCTAATTTCGTATACTATAATACTATATTTTTTAGCACTTGTCAAGTGTTTTTGCTAATTTTTTATTTTATATTTCTATGTGATATTGTAAACAATTAATTAAATCCATATATATTATATAAAAAAACGAAACTTTACTAAAATAAAATTCCGTTTTTCTCATATATCATTATATTATAAATGCAAAACTCTAGATTTGATTTCTTTAGTTTTTCCTACATTCCAGAAATTTTCTCCTAAATATCCGCATGTACGGCGGACTACATTCATTTTATTATGGTCTTTATTTCCACATTGTGGGCATTCCCATTCATTTTGGTCATTTATAATCATTTCTCCATCATATCCGCATACTTGGCAATAGTCAGATTTTGTATTAAATTCAGCATATTGAATATTGTCATAAATGAATTTAACAACTTCTTCAAGTGCAGTTAAATTATTTTTCATATTTGGAACTTCAATATATGAAATTGCTCCTCCTGCTGATAATGGTTGGAATTCACTTTCGAATTTCAATTTATGGAATGCATCAATTTTTTCTCTAACATCAACATGATATGAATTTGTATAATATCCTTTGTCTGTAACATCTGGAATACTTCCAAATTTTTCTTTGTCAATACGAGCAAATCTATAACATAAAGATTCTGCTGGTGTTCCATATAATGAGAATCCTAATCCAGTTTCTTTTCTCCATAAGTTTGTTCTATCTTTTAAATATTTCATGATTTTTATTGCAAAATCATGACCTTCTGGTGTTGTGTGTGATACACCTTTAATCAATTTTGTTGTTTCATATATTCCTATGTATCCTAAAGATAATGTTGAATATCCATCTTTTAGATATTTATCAATTTTTTCACCTTTTTTCAAACGTGCTATTGCACCATTTTGCCAGTGAATTGGAGATATATCTGATGATGTTCCTAATAATGCATAGTGTCTGCACATTAATGCTTCTCTACAAAGTTCTAGTCTTTCATCAAATAATTTCCAGAATTTATCCTCATCACCTTGTGCTATTATAGCAATTTGTGGCAAGTTGATACTTACTACACCTTGGTTGAATCTTCCTTCAAATTTATAATTTCCATTCTCATCTTTCCATGGAACTAAGAAACTTCTACATCCCATTGGACTAAATACATTTCCTTCATAATTTTCTTTCATTTTCTTAGCTGATATATAGTCTGGATACATTCTTTTTGCTGAACATTTTACAGCTAATCTTGTTAAATAATCGTATTTTCCTCCTTTTAAGCAGTTGTGTTCATCTAATACATATACTAGCTTTGGAAATGCCGGTGTTACATATACTCCTACTTCATTTTTTATTCCTTGAATTCTTTGTTTTAATACCTCTTCAATTATCATTGCATTTTCTTTTATGTATTCATCATCTGGCTCTAAATGTAAGAATAATGTGACAAATGGTGATTGTCCATTTGTTGTCATTAATGTATTAATTTGGTATTGAATTGTTTGTACACCTGCTGCTAATTCTTCTTTTACTCTGTCTCTTATCATATCATCTATTGTTTGCTTTGGTAATTTACCACCATATTTTTCTGTTAATCTCTTTTGGAATTTGTCATGACTTCTTCTTAAATATTTTCCTAAGTGTTTTAGGTCAACAGATTGTCCTCCATATTGGTTACTTGCTACTGCTGCTATTATTTGAGTTGTTACAGTACAAGCTACTTGAAAACTTTTTGGAGTTTCTATCATCTTTCCATTCATTGCAGTACCATTATCAAGCATATCTCCAATATTTATTAAACAACAATTAAATATTGGTTGAACAAAGTAATCTGCATCATGGAAATGTAAAATTCCTTCTTCATGGGCTTTTGATATTTTTTCTGGTAATAAAATTCTTTTTGTTAAGTCTCTAGAAACCTCTCCTGCAATATAGTCTCTTTGTGTTGATGCAAGCATTGTGTTTTTATTCGAATTTTCTTCTGCAAGTTCTTTGTTTTCATTTTTGATTAGTCCTAAAATAGATTCGTCAGTTGTATTTGATTTTCTTACTAATGCTCTTGTATATCTATAAACAATATACTTTTTTGCCAACTCATATTTATCTAGTTCCATTAATTTTTCTTCAATAACATCTTGTATGTCTTCAACAAGCATTCTCTTTTTTCCTAAATCTTCTATATAAGCTATAATTTCATTAATTTCATCTTTTGTAGCTTTTTCTTTTCCTCTTACTTCTTTATTTGCCTTTTCAATAGCTACTTCTATTTTTTCTCTATCAAATTCAATAGTTCTTCCGTCTCTTTTTATTACTTTCATTTTACCCCATTCCTTTCTTGTGTACAAATCCTTAAGCAGAGCCATTTTGCGTATATCTATTAAATATTTTTTGTTTGATTTGTATGTCCTTATTATATATTTATTTTTTTAAAAAACTGTTGCAAATGCAACAAAAATAAAATATAATTGTTGTATTATTTTCATAACAACTAGTACAATAATTATGTCGAATTTTGTAACATCTGTGGCACTAGTTTTTAAAGATTTTGGAGGTTATTTTTATGGATACTAATTTTGATAAAAAAAATTTTGTAGAAAATTTTAAACATAGTTGTACAAAAGTTCAAATAAGAAAATTTATAAAAAACGAAACTGTTACAACCTATATAGAAAAGAGAAATCAAATTTGCATTGTATTATCTGGCGAAGTTGACCTTGTTAGATATGATTTTAATGGTAATAAAACAATTATTGGACATTTTGTGGAAGATGATATTTTTGGTGAAGTATTTTATCCTGCAAATACTAATAATGAACTTTTTGTTGTAGCACGCAAAAATTCTGAAATTTTGTTTTTTACATATGACACTCTTTTTACTAAGTGTAGACGTAATTGTGAATTTCATAAAATTTTGACTAATTCTCTAAGTGAATTATTTCTTGATCAAATAATCTCTCTTAATTTACGTATTGAACTTTTAACAAAAAGAAATATTAGAGAAAAAATCTTGACCTATTTTGATATGTTATCTAAACGTTCTGTAAGAAAATCATTTACACTTCCATATTCATATACTGACTTAGCAGATTATCTTAGTATTGACAGAAGTGCTATGATGAGAGAATTAAAACTTCTTATAGATGAAGGATTTGTAAAAAAAAGTGGTTCGAAAATTACTTTGTTATATTAATTTTTAGTTATATCCTCCATTTTTATGAATATACTTATAAAAATGGAGGAAAAATTTTTTATGAAAGAAAAAATATCTTTTTTTATATTATTAGTTATAATATTATGTTCTATTTCGCTCCCTAGTTTTAGTATAAATGATTATACTTGGACAGTTGTAAACCCAGCAATCGAAGTTTCTAGTGCTGATTCTGAAACTTCGATGCAAGATGGTAATTTTTTAAATTTAGATTCTGCTTCTGCAATTTTGATCGAACAAAACAGTGGGCAAATATTATATGAACATAATATTCATGAAAGATTACATCCAGCAAGTGTCACAAAAGTAATGAGCCTTTTACTTATTATGGAAGCTTTGGATTCAGGTAGGATTTCACTAGATACTCAAATTCCGTGTAGTACTAATGCTGCTAATATGGGTGGTTCACAAATTTGGCTAGACACTACTGAAACATTGAGTGTAAATGATATGTTAAAGGCAATTGCTGTTGTTAGCGCAAATGATTGTGTAACAGCAATGGCTGAATATCTTGGTGGAACTGAAGAAAATTTTGTTCAAATGATGAATGACAAAGCCAAAGAATTAGGAATGAATGATACTACATTTAAAAATTGTCATGGGCTTGATGAAGATGAACATTTAACATCTGCATATGACATAGCATTAATGTCTAGAGAATTATTAGTAAAACATCCTGCCATAACCAATTATTCAACCATTTGGACAGATACATTAAGAGATGGAAAATCAGCACTCTCAAATACAAATAAATTGGTTAGAAACTATGCTGGTTGCACAGGTTTAAAAACAGGTTCTACTTCACTTGCCTTGTTTAACCTTTCAGCCTCTGCAACAAGGGATGGTCTATCTCTTATAGCAGTAATTATGAAAGCTCCTACTTCTGCTCTTCGTTTTAGTAATGCAATCAAACTTTTGGATTATGGCTTTACAAATTATTCATATAAGTCTTTTGCAAATCAAGGAGATTTTATAAGACAAATTTCTGTAACAAAAGGGATTGATTCTGCTGTAAATGTCATTTATGAAACTTCTCCTTCATTTCTTGTGAAAAAAGGAGAAGAATCAAAAATAACTTATGAACTTAATTTGCCAGATACTGTTTCTGCTCCAATTTCTAAAGGCCAACAGTTGGGCACTATAACATACTATTCTGATGGTTCTAAATTAGATACAGTAAATTTAATTTCGGACTCAACTATTAATAAAATTAATTTTATTAGTATGATTAAATACATTTCTTATAATTGGTTAAACTTATTGCGTACGTAAGATTATATGACTTTTTCACAAATTTTCCAAAAAGCCTTGTATTTTTCAAAAAACTATGTTAAACTTATTAATAGTCATGTTTATAAAATAAAAATAGGAGGTGTATTTAATCATGGCAAAATGTGAAATTTGTGAAAAAACAGCTATTCATGGAAATAAATTAAGTATAACTCGTTCTCATATAAGTAAAAGAGCACCACGTACTTGGAAACCAAATTTAAGAACAGTAAAAGCTGATGTTGATGGAGAAATCAAAAAAATCCATGTATGTGCAAAATGTTTAAAGAACGGAAAAGTTAAAAGAGCATAAGAAAAACGCTTCATTCAAAAGCGTTTTTTTGTATCAAATTTTATTTAATGTGCTTAACCTTATTACTTCATCCATGTTATCATCTTCTGCAACTTTATTTTTTCTTATTGCACCACATTTTTTGCATTTAAAAACTATAACATATCCCTTTTTAGGATTAGTTTCAAGTCCCACAGGCTCTAAAATCCCGTGGCAACTTTCTGCTCTATCTCCTGGGTTAATGTCTAAATGTTTTGAATGTAAACAGTATGGGCAATGGTTCCTACAAGTATAACCTAATTTAGGAACCTTTTTGCCACAGTTTTCACATATAAATTCTTCATCAATTTTAGTAAATTTACTTTTTTCTAACATCAATATCTCCCTCGTTTTATCCTTTAAAATCTCCTCCACCAAGGAATTCTTTTATTAAAGAATTAGATGGAACCATATCTTTAGAAATTGGTTCAAAATAACGTAATATTTCAAGTAATCTTTGAGCTTCTGCGTATTCTGGTTCATCATTTGTTATTTTTTCTAATAAAGGCATTGCTTCATTTTTTAATACTCCTAATTCATAGATTAAAGATGTATTAAATATACTATCAGCTTCTTCTTGGAATGGGAATATATTTTTTTCTTCTCCTAAGTTTACATTATTCCAAGTAGAAATTGTATTTTGTGCTGTATATCCTCTAAATTGATTATCTCTAACAATTCTTCTTATTAATCTAGTATCTGTTGTTGAAATTCTATTAAATGCATCCATATTTAGAACAGTTAATGCACTAATATAGATTTTATATTTTTGCTCTTTAGGGATTCTTTCTGTTAATTTATCATTTAAGCAATGAATTCCTTCTATTACTAAAACATCATCTTTTCCTAATTTGATTTTATTTCCATTATATTTTTTTGTTCCTTCATGGAAATCAAATTCTGGCATTTCAACCTCTTCTCCATTTAATAATGCTAATAAATGTTTATTAAATAAATCAATATCAATTGCATCGATACTTTCAAAGTCATATTCACCTTTTTCATTTCTTGGTGTATCTTCTCTTTCAACAAAATAATTATCTACAGATATTGTTACTGGTTTTAATCCATTGATTTTTAATTGGATTCCTAATCTTTGTGCAAATGTTGTCTTTCCAGAAGATGATGGACCTGCAATTAAAACCATTTTTACACCTTTTCTTTCTGCTATTTTATCTGCCATTTGTGAAATTTTCTTTTCATGTAAAGCTTCTGATAATAATATTAAATACTTAATTGTATTTTCTTTTACTGCCTTGTTTAATCTATATACTGTTCCTACATTTAATACTTTATAAATTGTTTCATATTCTTGTAATGCCCATAACAATTTTTTGGTTTCATGAAATTCAGGTAATTCGTTTACATTTTTAGTACTTGGATATCTTAGTAAAAATCCCTTACTGTATTTTTGTAAATCAAAAACCTTAGTAGCTCCTGTATGTGTAGCTATAGTTTCATAAATATAATTATAATATTCATCACAATAATACATATTAATGTTTTGTCTATCTTCTAAATCAAATTGTAATCTTCCTTTTGGTGAATTAGTTTCTTTATAAAATTTTTCTGCCTCATCTCTTGTCATAACTCTTTTTTCTATTTTTAAATCTTGATTGATAATTTCTTGCATCTTTGCTTTTACTTTTTCAATCATTTCATCTGTTACTTCCATGTTTTCTATATCGCAATACATAGCATTTGATAATTGATAATTAACTATTACATGTGCTTCTGGATATGTATGCCAAAATGCTTTTCCCATTATATATGTTAATGTTCTTCTATATATTTTCATTCCTTCTTTAGAATTAATATCTATTAATTCTATTCTTCCATCACTTGATACTACTTCATCTAAATTTTTGTATTCATTATTATATTTTGCTCCAACTACTGGATATTCACTTCTTTCTATTTGTTCTTTTTGTAATTCTGATATTTTTTCTTCCATTTTTCTACTTTCCTTTCTCTATATGTACTAACCTTCCATATTTTACTATATAATATTTTAAAAATCAAGTATTGTCACTATATAAACATTCTTTGTTATACATTAATATTCTTTATTCGTATTTACTTTTTATGTAAATTGTGATAAAATTAATATGTAACATATTAATTTCATAAATACTACGAATGTCATTTGACAAGGAGGAAAAATGGACAAAATAATTGTTATGGCTAAAGCCGAAGATATGGAACTTGAAGTTTCTTTATATGATTTTATTGATGAACAATATCGGCAGAACATTCCAGTTCTTGTTTGTAATGTAACACCTGAGGAATATAACAACATGAAAGAACAGTTACAATGGGGCGGATTAAATGAGCGAATTTATGATTTATGTGCCACAAAAATTCTTGGTTACAATAAGTCTCGTTACATGATAACCTATAATCCTTTCCAAAAAAATATGCTCATTTCTAATTATGATTTTATTTATAAAACAGGAGCTTATGTGCTTGACTCTGATGGTCTTCATTATGATAAAAATGCTCGTCAAATAAAAAATGATCTACCTTTAGCCTGCTATACCAACTGGGAATACAAGGTTTATACAACTGAATCATATGCAGACGTGCTAAACCACTACAAGTCCATATAATTCATAAAAAGTACCCATATAACTTGGCAATTAAGTTACATGGGCGCTTTTTTTTAGTTATTTTTTAAGTAATAATGTCTTATTGGCTTTAAATTATCGTCTAATTCATAGCAAATTGGATTACCTGTTTGTAATTCAAGTTTAATAACATCTTCATCACTCATACCATCTAAATATTTTATCAAACCTCTCAAGCTATTTCCATGAGCTGAAATTATAACTCTTTTTCCTTTTTCTAATTCAGGCTTTATATCAGTATCCCAATATTCAACAACTCTTTTAATTGTATCTACTAGATTTTCTGTTTTAGGTAGTTCATCTTTAGTTAACTCTTTATATTTAGGATCATTACCTGGATATCTTGGATCTGTTTCTTCTAATTCTGGTGGTCTTACATTTGTACTTCTTCTCCATAATAATACTTGTTCTGCACCATATTTTTCTCTTGTTTCATCTTTATTTAATCCTTGTAAAGCTCCATAATGCCTTTCATTTAATCTCCAACTTCTTTTTATTTCTATATTTTCTTCGCCCATTTCTTTTAATATATAATCAAGTGTATCTTCTGCTCTTTTTAATACAGATGTAAAAGCTATATCAAAATGAAATCCTTGTTCTTTTAAAACCTTTCCCGCTTCTTTAGCTTCATTAATTCCTTGTTCTGATAATTCAACATCTGTCCAACCTGTAAATTTGTTTTCTAAATTCCACATGCTTTGTCCATGTCTAACTAATATTAATTTAATCATCTTTATTCCTCCGTATTTTTATTCATTTCCTTTTAAACTTGTAACCATATCAATCTTATCAACTTTTTTAGCTAATATTTTAGAAAATATATAAGATACAATAAAAGTTCCAACTATAGCCAATATATATGATAACAGTTTGATATGACTACTAAAATCATAAGTTTCTGCTAATGTCATCTACAAATATATTATTTGCTTCTCTAGTATCTCCATTTTTTACTTCGATACCTAAAGTTTTAGAAGTATTATTTCCATATTCAACTGTTATTTTATCTAACATATCTTCTGTATATTCACTTTTTAAAGTTAATTTATAGTCAAAATTATATAGCTTTTCAAATTGTATGTCAATAAAATTTTTCATTGTATCTAACATTCCAAATGCACATACTAAAAGCATACAACATCCCGTCATTCCAGCTATTCCCATAAGAGTTCTCATTTTATTTCTTATGATATCTCTAATATTCCATTTTGAAGAAAATCCCATCTTTTTGAATATTCCTTTTGTTGTAATATTTAAGCTGTTTTTCTTTACATTTGGCATTTCTGTTCTTAATGTTTCTGCTGGACTTTCTTTTAGTTCGCTTCTGCATGTGATATATGTAACAAGTGATACTATAAGTATTACTACTATTGCAACTAAGAAACTACTATTTGAAACTGCTGCTTTTCCATTTGGAACTTGAAAATATAACATTTCCATTCCAATAAATAAGTTTTCTATAAAAAGTGGGCCCACTACTAATCCTACTATTGCTGCAAATGTTGCAATCCAAAATCCATAACCAACATAATGATTTGTTATTTTTGTTTTCTTAAATCCTAATGCTTTTAATGTTCCTATTTGAATTCTTTGCATTTTTACAACTCTTGTCATTGTTGTAATAACAGATAAGATTGCTATAAATAAGAATAACCATGTAAATACTCCTACATATGTTTCTCCCTCTTCAATTTCTCCTTGATAAGTAGAATATGAAGTTTGGTTTCATATAGATTTAGAAAAAATTGACTCTACTGTTTTAGTTGAACAGTTAAGGGTTGTTAGTAAAATAAGAATTACGAATCCTTTTAGAAAAAAGGGTTCTTTGGTTACTATTTCATCAAGAGACTGGAATGAAATTAATTCGCAACTCGAAAATTTATATAGGTTAAGACCACTAAATAATGAATAAAATTTTGAATTTTTGTTTGACTTTATGTTACAAAATAGTTTATAATTATATTAATAAAATATTAGTGTCCGTTCTGCAAAGAACGTAATCATTATAATTCCGATAGCTCAAAGGGCTATCGTTTTTTATTGCATATAATCTAAACTTTTTCATATACTATTATTACATTAGTGTCCATAGCCTTATGCTATGTTAGTCATTACGTAAAAGTAGAAAATCTAAAATATTAGTTTTCTACTTTTTTATTGTTCATTTATGAATTTTTGTATTGACAAGCACTCTATTTATCTGTATACTCTTGTTATAGTTTTTAATTCATTATTTTTTATTTCAAAATTGTTATATATTTTTTGGTTAAGGAGGTGATTTCCATGGATATTAATGAAAAACTTGATGACATTTTAGCAAATCTTAAAAGTCTTGACTTTAGATTATCTAATCTCGAAACTGAGTTTTATGAAAAATTAACTTTAATTGAATCTTTAAATTCAGCATTTCTAAGACATGAATCTAGACAATTTAAAGATTTAAAAGAAATAAAATCTTCTATAGAAGATTTTCTATGTCACAAAAATATTATATTACATCAGCTATTATCTATTTCTGCAGATGTTTCTATTAACTCTTTAAGAATTTCAAAATTATCTGAAAATTTAACTAAAAATTAATTTCTTCCCCTATACATTAATTCCTATCCCTGTATAGGGGTTATTTTTATACTTTCCTTGATTTTTTCACATTTATGAATGTATAATAAGCTTTAAGAGGTGCATAAAATGACTAGAATTCCGACTCAAAAAATGTCAATTGAAAAAATAAATAAAATAATTGAAAAAGGTTATTATAATACCTCTACGCCAGATATTGCAGAAAGTGCAGAAGTTTCAACAGGTATAATTTATCAATATTTTAATGATAAAAAAGATATTTTTATAGAAGGTATTAAACAATATTCAAATAGTATAATGTTCCCTATGATTAATCTATTAGAGAGTCAAAAAATTGAAATAAATAATTTTGATAAGCTTTTGAACACTATGATTGATAAATTTATAGAAACTCATACTATTTCTAAAAAGCTCACGAGGAACTTATTGCTATGTCACATTTGGATAGTGATATTTCTGCTATCTTTAAAAATTTCGAGTTTGAAACTACTGAAAAAATTGTTACTTTACTTGAAAATAATAATATTCATCTTGAAAATCCTAGAGAAAAAGTTCATATTATTATTAATATGGTTGATAACTTGTGTCATGAGATTGTTTATCATAAGCATCCTCAAATTAATTATGATATTACGAAGAATGAGGTTATTAATATTATTAAAAATATTTTAAAATAGAGCAGAAATTTTTAGTTTCTACTCTATTTTTACTATTATTAATTAAATATTATTTATGCATTTTTAAGTTCTTTTAACATTTGCACAATATGATTTTTCCTTCTTTCAGTGTCAGCATTTAATTCATCAGTTTCTTTTTCATATAATTTACATAGCTTATCAATATCTTCATCTGATATGTCTTCTTCATCTATTTCTCCTTGTTCATATTGTTGTTTTAGTTGAAGCAATCTTAATTCTTCTTTATTTTCTTTTATTTGAATATTCTGGATAAAACTGTCATTTTTCTCATTATTTACTATAATATCTTCATTTTGCAATACTTCTTTCTTTGAAAATATTTTCTTAAAAAAATCACTTATTTTTCTAAAGATACTTTTTTTATAAATTATCAATTCATTATTCTTCACGAGCTTGCCCTCTTTTCTTTAGTTGTTCTAATACTTGTCTTTCTAACTCTTTTGTCTGATTATTCTTAGACTTAGCATTATCTCGTTGTTGTTTAGCTTGTCTTAATTTACTTGGATTAATTCCCAATCCATAAGTTCTTAATTTTGCTATTTTTTCTCTATATTTTTCTGGCACATCTTCTATTGGCTGACCAACATAAAGATTCAAAACTTTATATTCATTCGTGTTGTACCATCTATTCAATAAATTTTTTTGTTTTTTTTCTTGTAATGTCAAACTTGAACTTTTCTTTTTCTTTCCATTTTCTCTAAAAGAACCCTGAGGCATTTGTCCGTCATGTGTTTCTAACCATTTTATTATCTCTTCATAAGTTGTTTTGCTTTCTAATCCAAATCCATATTCCCTTAATATTGCTATTTTTTCTCTATATTTTTCTGGCACATTTTCTATTGATTGTCCCACATAATTATTTAGTACTTCATATTCTTCTGTATTTCTCCATCTTTGCATTAAATTTTTTTGATAATCTTCATCATTTGTTAACTCATTTTTATTTTTTGGTTTTCCATTTACACTAAAATAAGACTTAGGCATTTGTCCATCGTGCATTTTCAGCCATTCTATTATTTCTTCATATGATGTTGTTTTTCTTTTAATTAATTCTCTTAATTTCAATATCATTTTTCTATATTCTTCTGGCACATCATCTATATTTTTTCCTTTATATGTTTTCCAAATACTATATTCTTCTGATTCATACCAACGTTGCATTAAATTGACTTGATAATGTTCTTCTGATGTTAATTCTGTAACTTTTTTTTTATTTTCCTTTTCACTAAAAGAACCTCGAGGCATTTGTCCATCATGTGTCTCTAACCATTCTATTATCTCTTCATAAGTTGTTTTGTTTTCTAATCCCAATCCATATTTCCTTAATGTTGCTATTTTTTCTCTATATTCTTCTGGTACATTTTCTATTGATTGATCTTTGTATTGCATTAAAATTCCATACCATTTAGTATTTCTAAATCTAGCAAACAAATTCCTTTGATATTTTTCCTCATCTGTTAATTCAGACGCAGTCTTTTTTATGCCATTTTTAGAAAAAGAAGATTTCGGCATTTGTCCGTCATGTGTTTCCAACCATTCTACCAGTTCTTCATATGCCGTTTTTTTCTCTAAACCATATTCTCTTAATACAATTATTTTATCTCTATATATTTCTGGTATTTTTTCTATAGGTTGTCCAGCATATTTAATCAATATTTTATATTCTTCTGAGTTATACCATCTGTCCATTAATTTTCTTTGATATTGCTCATCCTTTGTTAAATTATTTTTACTTATTGCTTTTCTATTTTTTATATATGAACCTTTAGGCATTTGTCCATCATGTGTTTCTAACCATGAAACTATTTCTTGATAGGCAGTTAAACCTAATCCGTATTTTCTTAATTTTTCAATTTTTTCTCTATATTCTTCTGGGACATTTTCTAATGGTTGTTCAGCGTATTTATTTAAAATATAATATTCTTCTGATTTTCTCCATCTTTGCATTAAATTAACTTGATAATGTTCTTCTGATGTTAATTCCGCCACTGCTTTTCTATTTCCATTCTCTATAAAGACGCTTCGAGGCATTTGTCCATCATGTGTTTCTAACCAGTTTATTATTTCTTCATAAATTTTCCTTGTTTCAATATTGTCAACTTCCTCTTCTAATTCAACAAAATCTTTTAACATCCCTTCTATTATAAATGGATTAAATTCTTCTTTACTTCCTCTAGTTTTAAGTATCGGAGGCAAATCCATATCCCACAAATCAATCTCACTAGCCAGCTCAATAATTTCTTGTATTTTTTCCTTTTCTTCATCATTCAATTCTGGATATTTTTCAAATCCATCTAAATATTTACTATATTTACTTTGCATCTTTCTCAAAACTGCATAATAATGCTGTTCTTGTTTATTTGAGCTTTCTCTATTTGGAATCATTCCATCATGTTCATCTATCCATTCTATTACAATTATTAAAGCTTCTAAATCATCTATTGGTTCACTATCTTCAAATTCTTTCTCTATTTTAACAATCAAAGAATTATTGGCTAAGTCAATTACAACTGGTCTTTTATCATCTGGTAATGGATTATCTTCATCTAAAGCATATATTGCTCTTCCTAATTGTTGTAAATATAAAATTCTAGAATTTTCATCTAATGCCCTAAACCAAACAATTCCATCTACCCCATCTATATGAAGTCCTTCATTTGCTTTATTCATTACGACCATAAACTTAGTCTCTTCTGAACTATCTGATTCGAATGCCTCTAATTCTTCTTTGTTTTTATCTTTACTATAACTTCCAAGTAATGAATGTAATTGTGGTACAATATCTGTTCCATCAAATACTTTATTTAGATATTCTTGATATGCCTGTATTTTATCTTCACCTGTTTTTGTTCCAATTCGGTTTCCATCTTCATCTTCAATTTCGCCTTGATCTGTTACAGGAATAAATACAATATATTTTCCACCTTTTTTTACATTCTGCCTTAATATCTCTTCTTTTCCCATTCCATTATCAAGATTTTTTCTTGCCGCTTCTTCAAGTTGTTTTCTTGCATCTTCTCCTATTTCATCATCTGTTTCTCTATTTAGTTTTTGTCTTAATTCATTATACTTTTGTAATTCTTCTGCTCTTTTAGATTCATCTTCAATATCATCAATTTTTGCTCTTAATTCATCCATTTTACCTGATGAAATCAAATCATATTTACAATAAACAAGTTTTGGGTTTACAACATATCCCATTCTTATTGCATTTTCTAATGTCATATTAGATGCTAGATGTTTTCTTTGCTTTACTTCTTCATCTGTATATCCTAATTTTTTAGCTGTTTCTTCTGCCATGTCTCTTCCATCAGTGTCTCTCACAGGAGTAGCTGTTATTCCCAATACCTTTACATCTTTATTTTGATTATCTAATAATCCATCAATTTTTCCTTCCCATTCTTTAGCACCAGTTCTATGTAATTCGTCTAATACAATCATTCCATATTGTTCTTTTATTACTTCCTGCCCTCTTTTAGCAAGTAATCCTGAATATGTTTCAAATGATATATTAGGAAATATTTCTGCAATTATTTCATCTTCTGTTTTTCCAACTGTATTTTGTTTTCCATGTACATATTTTATAATATAATTTTTTATTTGATTTAGTATTTCATCTTGAGGAGCTAAATAAAGCATTTTTTCGCCTGGATGTTCCTCAGCATATTTTTGCATTTGTGCTAAAGCAACAAAACTCTTTCCAGCTCCTGTAGGTAAAATTACTTGTGCAAATTTATGGTCTTCAAATATTTTATTTACATTATCATAAGCTCTTTGTTGATAATCTTTCAATCGTATTTCTGTATTTTCTACATCATAATATCCTAAAAATCTTTCAACTAATTCTATATTAATACTATTTTGTAATACATCTTGTCTTGTATTTAGTAGCTGTTCTAAATTACCTTTTTCATATTCTTCATAAAAACCTTGTCTTGTAGCAATATTTAATAAAATTGTTGGTATTTGTTTTGTATCAACTCCTGATTGTCTTAAATTTTCATATATGTCTACACAATTTTTATCTTGTAATCTTTTAATTAGTTCATTTCTTTCAGAAATTTTAAATTCTTCTATTCCTATTTGAGACCAATCATATTGTGATATTATTGCTTCTGCATAATATCTTGATTTATCTATTTGCTCATTTTGCTTTCCATATACTTTACTTATAACATCCTGAACATTTGAAAGTCCACCATTTTGTAAAACTTCATCTAGTTCATTGGCTGATAATTTTTTAATTTCATCTACTAATATTTGTTCATCTTTTTCTAAATTTAAATTAACAGACTCACTTAATTTAACTCCTTTTCCACTTTTTCTTGATATTATTTCTGGTTCTATTCTAAATCCATTTTCTTTTATATATTCTATCGTTTCATTAAATTTAGAATCATTTCCTAATATTTGTTTTAAACATTCTGATAGTTTTATTGCATTTTGTCTTGCTTTGCTTAAATAAAACATATTTTTTACAATAGAATCTGCTTTACCATATTCAACATTTCCACCTGTTAGTTCATACATTTCTTCTATTGATATATTATTTCTTAGCGAAAAATCAGTTTCTGGTATCTCAGGAATTTCTTTACCATTTTTAACTGCATCTAATAATGCTCTTTTGATTTCTTCTACCTTACTTTTATCAATTCCATCTATTTGCTGAATCAAAGCAAATAAGTCAATCGCTTCTTTAGGTACTTCAATAATTTCATTTCGTTGTATTTCTCCATAATGAATTAATTCTGTAGATGAAAATGCATTTCCTATTGTTTTTCTTAATTTCGAATTTGAAGAATGTGGTATTACATGTTTTAAAATTTCTTCATTTTCTAATACTGCAAGTTTTGCATATACTTTATTTACATCTAATAACTGTTCCTTGCCTAAAGCTTGATAGCTACTAATTCTTGATTTAGGTGAATTATATATAATCCCTTTTCTTAGATGTGCTTTACTAGACTTTACTTCTTCGCTTTTGGCAGTATATCTTTTCTTAATTAGCTCTTGCAATTCTTCTGTCTCTCTTGCAACATCTATATCAGAAAATATATTTAATATTTGGCTTTTTAAATCTTCTGGCAAGTTTCCTACTGCTTGTTCTATTCTAGAGTATAATTCCTGTAGCATATATTGTCCTGCTTCAACTGTTTGTTCTCCCAACTCTTTTTTAGGAACTTTTACCATTACATATTTGTCTTTATATGAACCTCTCCCATAATTTATGGCAATATTAGCATTGCTAGCCAAGGATATACAATTTGTATCTTTTCTATAATGCATTTTTATATGATCATATATTTCTTCTAGTGATATGTTAGAATCTTCTTTATACTTTGCTTCTCCTTCATATCTTTCTCTATCTGTTCTTATTTTCTCTATTTTTCCATCATCTGAAGATACAGTTGTTCCGCGTTCAATATCACTATTATCTGCCATATTTAAAGCTCTAAAGAAATAGTAATTTTCTTCATCACTAACTACATTAAACCTATCTATATCAAGCACTTCATTGTCCATTTATTTATCTCTCCCAAAATATAAAAATCTTTTTTAATTATATCATAAAAGATTTTATTTTGTCTTAAAAAAAGAAAATGTTACAGAATTGTAATATTTCTGTAACATTAATACAAATTATATTAATTTATTCTATTTTCCTAATTTTCTTCTGCACTAACTAATATATCTGTATCATCAACTTTTAATGCAAAATAAGGTTTATCTTTATCTTCTTCTTTTAAATATAACATAAAATCGTCATTATAAATAAATTCTCTTTTCTTTTCAAATACTGCTTCCTTTAAAGCTTCTATTAAAGCCTCACTTTTTACACTTCCACCATAATTGTTTAACTCAAAATCTATTGTTTGAATCGCTTGTCTAATATACCAATTCGTTCCTTTTATTATTCTTCCGCATAATTCATCATAATTTATCTCATCGTTTATTCTTATAAACGGTATATTTAAAATGTCATTTTCATTCCATTGTCTATCTCCAGTATATTGTTCTTGCTTCTCTAACATTTCTTGATAATTTTCTTCGAAAGACTTGTTTTCACCAGTTGTTCTATATAAATAAACCTCTTCGTTTTCTTTTGTTTTCAACTTTATTGCAAAATCTTCTTTTGAATTATAAAATAGTATTTCTATATTCTTACTCGCAGTCTGTAATGTATCTGGTTCAATTCCAAAATATTTTACTTTCTCTTCAGAATTTCCGAATGTATTGTCTTTTAATGTAGGAAATTTTTCTAAATAATTAAATTCTTTTTTTAGCATTGCATATAAAACATATGCCTCTGAATTTCCCCATTCTACTTTGTCTAATACTTTACTATCTTCATTAAATTTTTGTTTTATTCCATTTTCAATTTGGCTTTTTAAATCAAATGTTGCTACACCATGTGTTTTAAAATATGAATTTGGATTTAATTCATTTGCTGTAAAAGATTGTTTATTTAATTCATCTGCTAACTCTGATGGTCCATCTTCGAATTCTATTTTTCTTCCAATAACATCATTCATAAAATCATTCCATACTAGATTAAATGTTCCACACCATACTTTGTTTGTATCTGTTGATGATAATTTACTTGTATATGTCGGTGTTATTTTTGCTTTTCCTTTTACATTTTCGATAATCTTTATTGTTGCATATGTAACTCCAGATAATATAAAAGTTGCACATAAAATAATAATACATATTTTTAAAACTTTGTTCATTTCATCAAATCCTTTCTTTATTAAAATTTCGTATAATTCTTTTTTGCCTCTATGGATAAGATTTTTAACATTTTGAACAGATACTCCAAGTATTTGTGCCGTTTCTTTATATGTTAGCTCTTCAATTTTTACCAAATATATTGCATTTTTGTATCTATCATCTAACATATTTATTGCATTCAATATCTCTTTTCTTTTTTCATTTCTAGTTATGATATCTGCCACATCTTGTTCAACCTGATTTGATCCATTTGATAAATATTTTTCATTTATTTCTGTTCTCTTTTTTTCTGTATTTATATGATTATATGCTCTACTTTTTGCAACTAAATATATATAATATTTGAATGTATATCCTTGTTGTATCCTATTCTGCATAACATAAATAAACACATCTTGTGTTATATCTTCTGCCCTTTGATAATCTTTGACTATATTATATATAAAATATTGTATTTTCCTTTCATACTTGTTGTATAATGTTTCAAAAGCTTCTTTGTTTCCTTCTAAATATTCATTATATAATTTTATATCTAAATCTTTTTCCATATCTTTCCCTGCTTTCATATATACATACAGTTGAAATTTAAAAAAGTTTCAAAATATTGCAATTTTTATTACTATTGTTATTTTCTTTTTATATCATAAAAAATACTTGATAACGTGGTTGTCTCTCCATCAGTTTTTGCTGGTGTTCCTTCCATATTACTATCATTGTAAAATAACTGCATACAAAAGACTCTCACTAATTAGTAAGAGTCTTTTATCCCTGTTTTACGATATTCTTCTTTTTCTTTTTTCCTCCTCGAAGTCCAAAATTTTTGTTTCGAATTCCTCTTCCTCATATTCATCTTGGTCTTTCCAAAACTTCATCTGACCTTCAACTATTATGCTGATTAAAGCCACTACAGCAAATACAACAGTTATAGGCCAGCCATTATAGTGTTTCCATATCATGGCAAAGTCAGCTATAAATAATATCACTGAGAAAATGAAAAGTCTTTTTTCATTCTTTCTTTTTTCTATTCTCCCAGCTCTTATATCTGACATGAAATATGTTGCCAGACAAAACAATACCATTACTGTTACTACTTCAATCCGAGTCATTCTTTTTTCCTCCTTAAGTATAGGGTTTTACCAACTGTTTCTTTGATAAATATTATAACATTTTTTTCTTTTTTTATCAAGCCTTTATTCACTTCTCAAAGCTTCAACTGGGTCACGTTTAGCAGCAAATTTAGCTGGAATTAAACCTGCCAGCATAGTCAATCCAACACTAATAGCAACTAGAATAATTCCACCAACCCAAGGAAGTTTAGCAATACCAGAAATACTAACAAGATGTTCAATCATAATATTAATTGGTATATCCAACAATAAAGTTACACCTATACCGATTAAACCAGCAACTAAACCAACAAGCAATGTTTCTGCATTAAATACTCTAGAAACGTCTTTCTTAGAGGCTCCTATACTACGTAAAATTCCAATCTCTTTGGTTCTTTCAAGTACTGATATATATGTTATAATTCCTATCATTATTGATGAAACTACTAAAGAAATTCCTACAAATGCAATTAATACATAACTAATTACATTAATTATTGTTGATACTGAACTCATCATAATTCCGACTAAATCTGTATAATTAATAACATTCTCATCTTTACCTTGTTCTGTTTGTTTATTATTATAATCTGTTATAATGTCTGCAATCTTATCTTTTGAGTCAAAATCCTTAGGGTATAAATTTATTGTTGAAGGATTATCTAAATCTACTACACCTAGTTGGCTCAAATTGTTGTCATAAGTTGCTGAAGCATTATTTGAATATGTTTGCATTAATTGAGCAAGCTCTGCTTCTGAAAGTGTTGCCATATAAGCTTTTTGCTCATCTGATAATTGTGTATAATCAAATGTTCCATTTGTATTTTCAGGGAATTTAATACCTGTAAATACATTTATCTCTGGATTAGCTTTTTGCTCTTTTACTATTTCTGTACCATTTACTTTATTTATAACATATTCTTTTAATTCTTTATTATATCCAATTAATCCTGCTGAAGATGATGCTACTGTATTTTCATTTGGTTTGATAATTCCTACAATTTGTATTTCCTCTGCTTTATCTACTATTTGCTTCATATAGTCTTCATCATTTGTCATATCTTGCCATACATTTCCAACCTTTTTGTAATAATCTGTATTTAACAATACTTTAAATTTATAATTTAAAAGTTCATCATATGAATAACTATTTTTCTCATCATTTGTTTTTATTTCTTCACCATTTTTTAATTTTTCCATTGCATTTCCAAGTTCTGAAACATCTTTTATTCCTAATGAATATAAAGTATAATCACTCACTTCGTTATTTTTATCTGCTATTAATACAACTTCATTATATTTTTCTGGCATTCTTCCTGCTAATACATCATATTGTGAATTTATTAAATCTTTGTTATCAAGCATTTCTGTCCACACATCGGTTTCTGCCATTGCAAGCCCACTACTTGATGAGATTATTGAAGTTGATTGTTCTTGTGCTTTTACCATATCTCCAAATCCTATTTTTTCTAATACTGAACTTGGATTTACTTTATATACACTTCCATCTTCTTCTTTATAAATATTCAAATCTAAATTATATCCATATTGGATTGCATTTATATAATTTTTGATATCACTATCGCCATTTTCTACAAATTCCTTAAATTCCTTCAAGTTGTTAGTTTGTACTTTACTTGATAGTGTTTCTAGCATATCTCCCATAATTGCTCTTGAATATATTTTGTCATTACCATGTTTTTCTCCATCATTTTTTCCCATCATTGTTTCCATCATACTTGTCATGTCAATTGATGATTCTTCGATTGTTATTGGATATGATGATAATGTATCTTCTTCTACTTTATTGATATATGATTGCATTCCATTTGATAGTGAAAGTATTAATGCAATTCCTATTATTCCTATTGAACCTGCAAATGATGTTAAAAATGTTCTTCCCTTTTTAGTCATTAAATTGTTTAAGCTTAAATGTACTGCTGTTGCAAATTTCATTGATGCTTTTCCTGATTTTTGTTTTTTAGTTCTTGTTCTATCTAGATCTTTCTTAGTTGCAGTATATGGGTTTGAATCATCTGTAACTTTTCCATCTAATAATTTGATTATTCTTGATGAATATTTTTCTGCTAATTCCGGATTATGTGTTACCATTATTATTAATCTATCTTTTGAAATATCTTTTAATATTTCCATTACTTGTTCACTTGTTTTTGAATCTAATGCTCCTGTTGGCTCATCTGCAAGCAAAATATCTGGATCATTTACTAATGCTCTTGCTATTGCAACTCTTTGCATTTGTCCACCTGACATTTGGTTTGGCTTTTTATTTATTTGGTCTCCTAATCCTACTTTTGTTAATGCATCAATTGCCCTTTTTCTTCTCTCTTCTTTTCCTACTCCTGATATTGTAAGTGCCAATTCAACATTTGCTAATACTGTTTGATGTGGTATTAAATTATAACTTTGGAATACAAATCCTACTGAATGATTTCTATATGTATCCCAGTCTTTGTCTTTAAATTGTTTTGTTGATTTTCCGTTAATTACTAGGTCTCCTGATGTGTATCTGTCTAGCCCTCCTATGATGTTTAACATTGTAGTTTTTCCACATCCACTTTGCCCTAATATTGATACAAATTCACTTTCTCTAAATTCTAAATCTATTCCTTTTAGGGCTTTTACTTCATTATCTCCTGATAGATAATTTTTGGTTATTCCTTTTAATTGTAACATGTTCACTTTCCTTTCTCTTTTAAATATTATTATTTTACTATTTAATTGTGAATTTTATGTGAAAATTTTAATAAAAAGCAAATTACAAAAAACACAGTGACACTTCAACTTAAAAATGTCACTGTGTTTTGTTCTTATTCTTTGAAAAAGCTTATATCAAATTTCACTGTTGTTGCATTATATGGATTGTTTGACACCGTAACAATGCCTTCATATCCTCTAAAATTCTCAAGTAATCCTCCATAAGATTCTTCGAAGGAAACAATATTTTCTTCTCCTGTTCCTTCAATCTGCATAAAAATTTTAGGATTTTCCGCAAATAAAACAATTACTTTAGTTACCCAAAATGTATTACTAATTTCTGTATCTTTGCATTTTGGATCAAGAGCCATATTTTCCAGCTTCTCACGAAAAACAAACTCGTCTTCCTCCAGCTTCAGCTTATTATTAACATCAAGCATAACCTCTGATAAGTCTGGTAAAAATGCTGCTTTGCATTCATATCTTTCTTCCAACTTATCCATTTCTTGAGCATTGTTGAGATTTTGGTCTGTATCAAAATTGATAGAAACTCCGTAAACTTCTGTTTCATCAGGAAGTTTATCAATAATTCTTTTTACCTTTTTGTACCAATTTACAAACGGTCTCCGGACATTTTCCTCTAACATTTTTTGTCCACATTTCATTCGCTTTTCAAATTTCATACAGCTTTTTCCTCCTTGGCAATTGCCATTTTGATGATAATTTATAGTTTCTCTATACAAATATACTACATTATGTCAATTTTGTCAAATTTTATCCTATAACTTTATTATCAATTTCTTTTTGAACCTTATCAGCAAATTCCTCTACTTTCATAGTTCCAATGTCTCCATCTTTTCTAGAACGAACAGCAACAATGTTTTCCTCTTGCTCTTTTGCTCCAAGAACTAACATATATGGAACTTTTTCAAGTTGCGCTTTTCTAATTTTATATCCAATTTTTTCATTAGATTCATCTAATTCTACTCTAAATTTATGTCTTCTTAATTCAGTTTCAATTTCTTTTGCATATTCAATTTGATTATCTGTAATTGGTAATATTTTTACTTGTACTGGTGCTAACCATACAGGGAAAAATCCTTTTGTTTCTTCTATTAAGAATGATATAAATCTATCAGAAGAACCAAGAATCGCTCTATGAATTACAACAGGTCTATGTTCTTTATTATCTTCTCCTATAAAGTTTAAATCAAATCTTTCTGGTAATGCAAAGTCTAATTGACAAGTTGGAATTGTAACATCATGATTTAATGCTGTTTTTATTTGAATATCAATTTTAGGTCCATAAAATGCTGCCTCTCCCTCTGCTTCATAAAAATCAATATTCATATCTTTTAGTATTTCTCTTAATTGTGCTTCAGCTGTTTCCCACATTTCATCATTATCAATGTATTTTTCTTTGTTCTTTTTATCTCTTAATGATAATCTATATTTAAATGAATCTGCAGAAAATCCGAAATCTTTTTGATATACTTCTTTAATTAGTTTTAATACATTTCCTACTTCTTCTTTAATTTGATCTGGTCTAACAAATAAGTGAGCATCATTTTGACACATTTGTCTAACTCTCTCTAATCCACAAACAGCTCCACTATTTTCATATCTAAAGTCATTCGCAAGTTCTCCAATTCTGATTGGCAAATCTCTGTAAGAACGTGTTTTGCTCTTATAGATTAACATATGATGAGGGCAATTCATTGGTCTTAATACCATTTCTTCATTATCCATTTTCATTGCTGGAAACATATCATCTTTGTAGTGATCCCAATGTCCACTTGTTTTATATAATTCTACATTTGCAAGACATGGTGTATACACATGGTCATATCCTAATTCGATTTCTTTGTCTTGAATATATCTTTCTAATGTTCTTCTTATTGTAGCACCATGTGGCAAATACATTGGAAGTCCTGCCCCTACTAATTCATGTGTCATAAATAATTCGAGCTCTTTTCCTATTTTTCTGTGATCTCTTTCTTTAGCTTCTTCTAGCAATTTCAAATATTCATCTAGTTGACTTGCCTTTGGATAAGAAATTCCATAAATTCTTTGCAACATCTTATTTTTTTCGTTGCCTCTCCAATAGGCTCCTGATGTTGATAATAATTTAACTGCTTTTACTTTTCCTGTACTAATTAAATGAGGTCCTGCACATAAATCTACATATTCTCCTTGTTTATAAAATGAGATTACCTCTCCTTCTGGTAGTTCTTCTATTAATTCTACTTTATAACTCTCATTAGCATCTTTCATTAATTTTATTGCTTCTGTTATAGGAAGTTCAAATCTTTCAAGAGGTAAATCTTCTTTTATTATCTTTTTCATTTCTTGTTCGATTTTTTCGAAATCTTCTTCTGAAAATTTATGTTCTGTATCAAAGTCATAATAAAATCCATTATCAATAGCTGGACCTATAGCTAATTGTACATTTGGAAATAATCTTTTTATGGCCTGTGCCATTATATGTGATGTTGTATGCCAATATGCTTTTTTTCCTTCTTCACTATTTTCAAATGTACATATATTTAATTCGCAATCTTCATTTAATTCATATCTTACGTCTTCAACCTTTCCATTAACTTCTCCACATGTTGCCATTCTTGCTAATCCTTCACTTATTTGCTTAGCTACTTCTAAAATTGTTTTTCCTTTTTCAACTTTTAAAACTTTTCCATCTTTTAATGTTACTTCTACCATTTTTATACCTCCTTTGGGATATTTGAAAGCACTTTTTTTGTTTAAAGAAACAAAAAAACACACCTATAGACTCTTAGTCCATAGGAGTGCATATACACGGTTCCATCCCATTTTTTAACTTATTTAGACTATAACGTGTCTTAAACGTCTAGCTTATTCGTTAGAAATTCAAAGAGTTAGTTTTTCAAATATGTTTTCTTAAATTAGTTTTCAGCCTATGACTAATTTTCTCTGTCAGAAACCTTTATTTTACTTTTTCTCTTATATATTTTTATATTGATTTACTTTTTTATATGCATATATTGAAACTACTACTAATAAAGTTACAACTACACCTATCATTGTATTTTCCGGTGCACCAGCTTTGGGTAAACTTGTATTATAATTACTTGTGTTTGTACTTGTTTTTGTATTTGTGTTTGTATTAGTATTACTATTTATATTTGCATTTGCATTTGCGTTATTTGCATTGTTTGCAGTATTTGTATTAGTAGTATTACTTATATCTAATTGATTTGTTGTATCATCAAAAAAATTAAGTTCTGAATCAGCCGCAAAAACATTTGTTGACATTACAAATAAAACAACTCCAATTATTAATGTTATAATTACTTTAAAAATTTTCTCTCTTCTCATTTTTATACCTCTTTCTTTTTTACTTTTATCTATAGTATTTAACTCTCACTTATATTTATACTACATTTTTTTATAAAAAGCAAGTTTTTTTGTACATTTTTTTATTTTAAACATTAAATTTAAATAATACAATATCTCCATCTTGCATTATATACTCTTTTCCTTCTTGTCTTACGAGCCCTTTTTCTTTAGCAGCTACCATTGAACCTTCTCTTATTAAATCCTCATATGAAACAATCTCTGCTTTTATAAATCCTCTTTCAATGTCTGAATGGATTTTTCCAGCTGCTTTTGGTGCTTTTGTATTTTTCTTTATTGTCCAAGCTCTTACTTCTGGTTCACCAGCTGTTAAAAATGACATTAATCCTAATAAGTCATAGCTTTTCTTTATTAATATATCTAATCCAGATTCTTTTAATCCTAATGCTTCTAACATTTCTTTTTTGTCTTCATCCTCTAGACCTGATAATTCTTCTTCAATTTTCACACATAATGGGATGACTTCTGCGCCTTCTTTTGCTGCATATTCTTTTACTTGTTTTACCATTTCTTCGTTTTCAGCATTTCCTATTTGTTCTTCTGAAATATTTGCTATGTATATTATTGGTTTTGCTGTTAATAAAAACATATCTTTTAGCATTTCTTGCTCATCTTCGTTATATTCAAGTGCTCTAGCAGGTATTCCTTTTTCTAAATTTGCTTTTAATTTTTCTATAAAATCAATTTCTACTTGATATTTTTTATCTGCTTTTAAGTTTTTCTTTGCTTTATCCAATCTTTTATCAAGTGTTTCCATATCCGCAAAAATTAATTCTAAATTTATTGTTTCTATATCTCTTAGTGGGTCAACACTTCCATCAACATGTATTACATTTGAATCTTCAAAACATCTTACTACCTGAGCTATTGCATCAACTTCACGTATATGTGATAAAAATTTATTTCCTAGTCCTTCACCTTTGCTTGCCCCTTTTACAAGTCCTGCAATATCAACAAATTCTACTACTGCCTTTGTTACCTTCTGTGGTTTATACATTTCTGCTAATTTGTCTACTCTTTCATCAGGAACTGCTACGACCCCTACATTTGGTTCGATTGTACAAAAAGGATAATTTGCACATTCTGCTCCTGCTTTTGTTATACTATTAAACATTGTACTTTTTCCTACATTTGGTAGTCCTACTATTCCTATTTTCATTTTTCAACCTTCCTTCGCTATTTTTAACCTTTTACATTATAACAGATATTTTTATTTTTATAAATACTTTTTTAAAAATATATCTAAAAACTTGTTTTTTATGTAAAATCATGTTAAAATCATAACGTAAATTATTAGCCATAGCTACGCAATAATTATTAAATGGACACTGATTATTGTACTAAATACATTTATATGGAGATTAGATATGAACTTAAAATATATTGTAACAAGCAATAATTATAAAAATATTAATCAAATACTAAAGCAAGAATTAAATATTTCCGCTAGACTACAACAAAAACTCATCAAATCACATCATGTATATCTAAATTCAGTAATTGTTGATACTCGTTCTAGTGTTTCCTTAAATGATGTTATTTCTGTTAATTTAAATTTTGAAGAAGAAAGCAAAAATATAATTTCTACTTCAATGGCACTTGACATTATTTATGAAGATGATTGCTTTCTTGTCTTAAATAAACCTGCTGGAATTGCTGTTCATCCATCGATTCTTCATTATACAGACAGTCTTGCAAATGGTGTTAAATATTATTTTGATAAAATTGGATTAAAAAGAAAAATTCGTCCAATAAATAGACTTGATTTAAATACTTCTGGTATAATTATTTTTGCCAAAAACGAATATGTTCAAGAATGTTTAATCAAACAAATGGAAAATAATACATTTGAAAAATATTATATTGCATTTGTTAGTGGTTTTTTTAAAAGTGATATTGGAACAGTTTGTCTCCCTATTGCTCGAAAGAAAAATAGCATTATAGAAAGATGTATTGATAAAAGTGGGCAAACTGCAATTACTAATTATAAAATTCTATCTAAGTATGATAATTTTTCTGTTGTAGAATGTCATTTGCAAACTGGCAGAACACATCAGATCCGTGTGCATATGTCTGCAATTGGTCATCCTTTATTAGGTGATACTTTATATGGAACTTCTTCTTCCTTAATTAATAGACAGGCATTGCACAGTTATAAAATTTCTTTTATTCATCCTATTACAAAGCAGATTTTGACTCTAAGTTGTGATTTACCAGATGATATGAAGTTGATATTAACGTAAAAAGAGAGAAGCAAGGGAGAACTTAAATAAGGACAAAATAGTTCTTATTTAGTTCTTCCTTATTTTATTGGTGTTTTGACAGTTGGATATGATATAGAATTTTAATTCATTTTGTAGCGAAAATAAATTTTAGAAGGTTTTTAGTTATGAGAGAGATAACTTATCATAAAGAAGAAGATTATTATATTCCTAACTTATATTTAGCATAAAATGAATACGAAAAAAATTATCATATTGGAAAGTATAGTCATTTAAGACTAGAATATTTGAAAAAACATAAAAAGGCTGATTATACAATAATGTTTATGGATGGAACTTTAAGGAAGCATATTGTTGATACAGATAAACAAGCAAAAACAAGATATGATATACTTATGAAACAGATGTTAGAGAAAATTCCTATTGATGAAAACTTAAAGGATACTAATCCACTAGAATTGGTTAGTTTAATGAATAATTATAAATATTCTGCTGAAGAAATTATATATTCTGAATTGATTTACTGTTAGTTAGCAAAAGGGTGAGTAAAATTTATTTATTTTATTCACCCTAAAATTTATATCTACATAATGCTTATCTTTCAATACTTGATAAATCTCTATAATTTATTCCAGTTTCTTGATTTATATTTCTAACACTACCATCTTTTATTTTTATTGCAATGAACTTTAATTCTTCATCTTTACTTTTAGATTGTCTAACTTTCATACCAATTCCCTGACTTTGCGTATCGCATAAAATCGTATAGTGTTCTAATAAACTTGTTACATCTTTAACTTGTTCAATGTTTCTAACTTGACTATGGTCTGATATATCAACTTCTGAATCTGAAATCCATTCTTCTGAAAATTCAAAAATAGGCTCATGACTTCTTGGATCAATAGTTAGGTTGCATACTGGATTAAATCTATTAGGATTAATATGATAAATATAATTTGGTTGTCTTAGCATAGCATGCTTTTTACCTTCTGAATCTTGAGTTACTTCAATATTATCACTTCCATAAATATATGTTGATTTTCCTAATATAATCATCCCTGAACTATTACGAGCAATATAAGGGTTATTTCCATCAATTGAAGAAGAGGAAGCAAATACGCCATTAACTCTTTCTGTTTCATAATTATTAGCTCTATCAATAGACTTTCTTAATACTCCACCCTCTAACTTTTCAGGAGCAATACTGGTTATATGTGTAATATCAATATTGTTATCAACAAAAATTCTTTTTATTGATTGCCCGTATTCTGTCATTAATTCAAATATTTTAGATGCTTCCGGGTCTAATTCAATATCATCATTATTTTTTCCATGATTTTGATGCCTTCTCTGCAAAAAATCCAAAGCATTATCTATTGCTTTTTTATCAAAGCCTTGCAATTTTTGTGAATAATCTATATTAATTAATCTTATTTTGTCCCTATACGTATAATGTTTAGTTTTTTCTTGCCATTCGTTTATTAATGAATTAATTTCAGGATGCTCAATAATTACTCTACTATATTGCTCACTTTGTAATACATCATTTACAATTTGTTGTGGTGTTTTTGTTGAACTACTTATATATAAAGAAGTTAAAAAGGAATTAACTTTATCTTCAAGTGAAGGCAACCTATGTCTTGACTCAATTTTTCCATTTTTGTCAAATACGAGTCTATATTTATTTGTTCTAGCTTCTAATTCTCTGATTTTAGATATTTTTTCCATTGATTTTTCATCTAATGTAGGTTCAATAATTGAGGCATCTAATTTATCTTTCGCTCTTGTTCCTCTGCTTTTGGACATATAAGTATATTCTTTTGATTGAGTTTTTAATTGGATTCCTTTATAATCAACTGGTGTATTATTATATATCATATCAAATAATTCTTTAGGTATTACTTTTTCTGTACCAACAAATTTTCCAATTCTTTCATCAAAAGCATAGCTATATGTTGTTACTTCATTATTATTTATTTTATAAACAAATAACCCAACACCCAATAAATTGCTATTCTTTATACTTGTATTAATATCATGACATCCAACTTTAAAATCTCCATTTATGTCTATAATATTATTAGTTTTTATTCCTCTTTTATCTTCTATACTATATCCGATTTCTTGTAATTTTTTTATTATCTTAGGCAAATCTTCTTCTTTACACATAATGTCTATGTCACTATTTTTTCTATACAAACCCTGATTAGTTTGAATTGCAGAAGAAATGCCACCTACAAGATAGGCCTCTATATCATCTAATTCTCCAAATATTTTCGACAATGTATCATATGTAGTATGATATTCATCATAATTCTGCTTAGAAACATTTGCAAGCATCGGAAAACTATTTCTTCTAAATATTCGATTAAACACTCTTATAATATTATCTTTGATTTTTGGCATTAAAATTTCTCCATAACATATTATTATCATTTAAAATTTTATCATAGAAAGTAAATTATAACAATTAATTTAGTAAATTATTTTTTCTTTTTAGATTTCTTATCTTCAATTAATTTTTCGTCAGCTACATATTTATAATTTAATGCATTATTTTTTGAAATTGCTGATTTTTTAGTTTGTTTTTCATATGATTTTCTGGCATCATTTGCAACTTGTCCTCCTCTTTTTGCAACATTCATATTCTCATTAAATCCTTGTGGATGCTCTGTTTGTGCAATATCACGAGTAGCTATTTCTCCTAAATCTGTAAGAAGGACTTCAATATCAGTCATATTATCTCTTAAAGATTCTTTTCTTAAACCTTTTAATTTTTTATATTCTGATGCTTTCATTCCAGACCAACCTTTGTATATTTCATTAGTAAGCATGGCATATTCAATTGGTTTTTCAACACCACCATCTTTCCATATATCTGTTAATTTAAATCTATCAACAATGCCTGTTAATCTTTTCTTAATCCATTCATCACTATAACCTTTATTACGATAATAGTTTACAGCACGATTAATTGCTAGCTCTGGATCAAATACCTCATTTATTCGTTCATTACCTAAACCAGCTAACCACATTTTGAAAGGTTCTGCTTTAGGTGATGGTATAGATTCAATAAGCCTCAAAATGTTTTGTGTATCTAGCATATCAGTATTTCTCATTTTTCCATCTTTTGCTTTTAATTTGAAAGTGTCACAATTTGTGACGGTTTGATTTCCTTCTTGAATCATTCTTGATTTAAGAGTTCTCCAATAATGTGCTGGGTCATTACTATTTGTTAATGCACTTATAACATCAACCACACTAAAAAAATATTCCTCTTTTTCGCTATTCCAAATACTTCTAATTTCTTTTTCTTCAAACAAGTTTGTAATTGTATCTAATTTGTTATTATCCATATATCGAAATACCTCCTTGTAGAATTTTTGAACTATTGGTAACATATTATCATAAATTCAAGATTTTTACAATTAATTCTCAAAATTTCCTTGATTCTTTGAGCAATTTGTGATATAGCATAGATGTCATTAGATATGATACTGAAAAATTGAATATTGATATTCCTCATTTTACTCATTTGAAGGAGCCATTAGAGTTAAAAGTGCCCGTGGTGTATGTATTGTTTAAGGGCAATGAATTTAATGAATAATAAGTGCTACAAAATATCATGTTTGATTTACAAAAGGCTTTATAAAAAAACACCCTCTCTTGCATACCTGCAGGAAAGGAACGCACTTATGGAAAAAACAAACTATTCTGTTGCAAGAGTTGTTACTTATACAAAACAAAGTATAAGTAAGGCAGAAAGACACAATGAAAGAAAAAATCAATCCTATTCCAATATGAATGTTGATTTAGAACAAACTAAAAATAATGTTTATTACAAAACTTGCGACAAAACTTATAACGAAAGATTAAAAGAACTAATTGATGAAAATAAAGTATCATTAAGAGGACTTAAAGATAATGCTAAAATATTTGATGAACTAGTATTAGACATCAATTCAGACTATTTTGAAAAACACGGAGGATACGATTTTGCAAAGAGATTTTATGAAGAAACCTTCCACTTTGCAGAAACAGAATATGGTAAAGATAATATTATATCTGCTGTTATGCACGCAGATGAATAAAATATTGCATTAACCGAAGAATATGGTAAGCCTATATATCACTATCATTTACACGTTATAGCTATTCCTGTTGTGAAAAAGTAAATAAAATATTCTAAAAGAACTAAAGATAAAGCACTTGTTGGAAAAGTTAAAGAAACAATTATGCAAGTTAGTCATAGCAAAAAATGGAAAAGTCAAAAGGCTCAAATTGTTAAAGATAAAAAGCAACTTACACAATATCAGCAAAGATTGAAAGAAATAGATAACTTAATTCAGCATATTTATGAAGATAATGTTTCTGGAAAGATTACAGATGAAATGTTTTCTAATTTTTCTACAAATTACACAAATGAGCAAAAAGACTTAAAAGAAAAAATAGAAATATTAAATAACAGTATTTCGACAACAGAACAAAAAGAAATTGCAATAACTTCATTTGTAGATAAAGTTAAGAAATATATGGAGATAAAAGAACTTACACCAGAAATAATAAATGAATTAATTGATAAAATATTAGTCCATCAACAAACAAAAGTTAATGGAAAGAAATATCAACAAATAGATATATACTATTCAGGAGTTGGAATTATATCAGTTTCAGCTAATGAATATGATTTTGAAAAAGAATTTCAAAATATATTAAAAAATAATAGAAAAACAGCATAAAAAAAGCCTTAGGAGCATTTTTAATAAGTTTTGTCCTTATTAAAATGCTCCTAACTTTCTCTCTTTTTCTTCACTTTAAATTTAGCGTCCGCCTCCGCCGCCATCTCCTCCGGCCTCCGCCTCCACCACCAGAGAATCCCCCTCCGGATCCATTTCCTGATGAGTAAACAGAACTTATTGCTGTATTCATGTAACTTCCCAAATCCAATGTATTCATCATATGAATATAATTATTTGTATCTATATTAGGATTCATATCCATAATTTCTGGATAAACTATTTTTAATTGTTTCAAAACTTTTGATGATATTTTAAATGCAGTTGCATAAACTAGATATTTTTCCCAAACTATAAGGGCCGGAATTTCTTTGTCTTTTAATAGTGAAAAGTCTTCCATATATTTTTTAAAAGCTCTCCATTTTTCTCTTTCATCAGTACCTTTTTGAGTAAATGTATATTTTCTATTTGCTAAAGCTAATTCTAAAATAGAATTAACTAATGATATTGCAATTGTAAGCATTGTTACTCCAATTACAGATAATGATTCACTTATTGTTAACAACGCTATAAGTCCTATATTCATACAGAATCCACCAATAGCAAATACACAATGTTTTTTATATTCCTTTTCTGCTTTTTCATCATAATTTTCCATATTTATTTCTTGTTCTCTTACTGCCTTAGAAAATTTTAAATCTATTTTTTGAACATTCTCTCGATTATTTTTGCAATATTCTGTTATATCTTTAATTGATAATTTGTCTTTTCCTGCAGAAACTGTATTCAAAAATTCCAACACTATTTTTTGTTCTTCTTTTAAATCTGCCATATCATTATCTAATAATGTAATATCTACATTACTTTCCCTTAATGTCTCTCTTTTTTCTACTTCTAAACTAATCTTTTTTTTCAAGCACAAATCTAATATATTAGCAGAAAAACTACCAGTTAATGTTCCTTGTTGACCTTTTGAGAAAACAAACAAAGCCTCCCCTGGAGTTGCATTTTCATAAGGTAATTCTCGATAATATTGAATCTTTTCTGTAACTTTTCCTCGTCTTTCTATTTTTATTATTATTATCTTTATGATATTTAAAATTGTTCGTATTAAACATATTATTGCATAAAGCCTTACTGCTAATCCAATTACTAATTCTATATTTCTATTAATCTCTCTTTGTTTATTTGCTTTCTCTGCCCATTTGTTTTCCTCTTGCAATGCATTGTTTAAAATACTTGTATTATATCTTCTTCCTGTTGTTTCTATCATATCTTTTGGGAATAAGCTTCTAATCTCTACATAATTATATCTTTGTTGATTTTCTAATGAAAATTCGATTCTATTTGAATCTGCAACATATATTTCACCATTTAAGTTTTTAGTATGTCCCCAAACTTTTATATCATCTTTGCTTTTAGCGTTTTGTGGCAAATATATTCTTCCAGTAACTTTATTTGTACTAATTTCAAAATCACTTCCTATAAATTTCCAATATAATTCTGCATAATCATCATATTTAGCAATTGCATCTATTACCTTGTATGAAATTTGATATTCTCTTGTGCCATATCCATTATCTAAACCAACTCCCCATGCAATTTCAAATTGTCCATCAGAATTTTTCAATCCATAATAACAATCTTGAGTAACATGGTACATTTCTTGATAAATTTTTGAAAACTTTTTATTTTCGCCATTTGTAGTTTCTCTTACCTCAACATCAGTTATATATGAATATTTAGAATTATCTATTTTAAATGTTTTATATATTGTATTAGTCTCGGAAATATAAATATTCCATGTTTCTGTAACATCCATACTCCCATCTTCATTTATCTGTGCATAAAAATCTAAATTGTTCAGTTGCAATGTTGCATCCGATTTTGTTGTGAATATTAATAAAAACATTGCAGTAAATATCAGTGTAATTATTATTTTTTTATTTTTCATCTTTTTCCTCCTTATTTTCGCTTTCATTTTATCATTTAATATTTTAGTTATCAATAGTATTGAAAAAAAAACTGCCAAAAGTAAGATACTTTTTGGCAGTTTTTAAGCAAATCTGTAAGCCGGGTTCTGTCATTTAAAATAGTCATTTATCTAGGACATATATTGCTATATGCCTCAAGCCACGCAATTCAGAAGGTGCCGAGCAAGCTTAATCTTCTACTTAGGTGTTGCTCCAGATGGGGTTTACACTGTCCCAGTATGTCACCATACCAGCGGTGAGCTCTTACCTCGCCTTTTCATCCTTACCTTTACTTTAACAAGAACTTCAGGAATTTTCATTCCTTTGAACAAAAGCTAAAGGCGGTTATTTTCTGTTGCACTTTCCTTAAGGTTTCCCTCACTAGACGTTATCTAGCATCTTTGCTCTATGGAGCCCGGACTTTCCTCTCGTAATTTCTTTCGAAATTTACCAGCGACTATTTAATTTGCTCATGCTTAATTATAACATGTTTGGATTGACTTGTAAAGGAAAACTAAATCCATTCACCGTATTTTTTTATATAAATTTTCTTTGCCCAACCAGCAACTATGCAATATAATATAGGCACTCCTAATATAATTGAAAAATATTTTGGTGCAAGAGCTGTTAATCCAATTGCTTTGCCTATAAATGTAAATGGTACTATCATTGCAATTATACTAAGTGCAATTGATGATATATATACAGCTTTTGATGCATGGCTTTGCTTAAATGGTATTTTTGCTGTTCTAATAATATGCATTCCTACTAAATTTGAAACTATACTATACGTAAACCAAGTTGTTTGAAATACAGCTACTTCATGTGCTTTAAATACAAACCATATTAATGCAAATACAATCAAATCAAAACATGAACTTAATGGTCCCATAAATAACATAAAATGTTGTAAACCTTTTACATCAAATTGTTTTGGTCTTCTTAAATATTCTTCATCAACATTATCTAATGGCAATGTTAATTGTCCAAAGTCATACAATAATCCTTCTACTAAAAGTTGTATAGGTGTTTCTGGCAAGAATGGAAGCAATATACTTGCAATTATAACTGACATTACTTCTCCAAAATTGAAACTTGCAGCAAGTTTAATATATTTCATTAAATTTGCATAGGTATGACGTCCTTCTTTTACTCCATCAAGTAATACATGCAAGTCTTTTTCTAGTAATATTATATCAGCAGATTCTTTTGCTATATCAACTGCAGTGTCTACTGAAATTCCGACATCTGAATTTACAAGTGATGGACTATCATTTATTCCATCTCCCATATAGCCTACTACATTTCCGTTATCTCTTAGTAATCTAACAATACGTGCTTTTTGAATAGGAGAAAGTTTTGCAAATATATTTGTCTTTTTCAATAGTCTTTTTAAACCTTGGTCTGCTAATTTGTCAATTTGAGCACCTGTAACAATTCTGTTTGATTTTATTCCAACTTTATCACATACACATCTTGTTACTTCAACATTATCTCCTGTTAGAACAATAACTCTTATTCCATTTTTTCCAAGCTTTTCAATAGAAGATTTAGCTGTTTCTTTTGGTGGGTCAAGGAATCCAATAAAACCAATAAGCACCATATTTTTTTCATCGCTAACATTAAATTCCTCTGTTTTGTTTAAATCATTTTTTTGACACACTGCTACAACACGAAGTCCTTGTTTATTTAATTCTTTTGTGATTTTTTTAATATTCTCTTTTATTGAATTTGTAATTGGCTCGACTTTTCCTTTATAGTCAACTAATGTACATATGTTTAAAATTTCTTCAACTGCACCTTTGGTAATTAATTGAGTTTTAGTTCCATCATTCACTATTATAGAAAGTCTACGTCTTGAAAAGTCAAATGGTATTTCATCCACTTTTACATATTTGGTTGATATTTCATCTAAACCATGTTCAATTCCACGTTTTATAACGGCTTCATCTATATTACTTTTTAATCCTGTTTGAAAATATGCGTTTAAAAAAGCATGTTTTAATACTCTGAAATCTTCATTTCCCATTACATCTAAATATTTTTCTAATACAATTTTGTCTTCTGTTAAAGTTCCTGTTTTATCTGTACATAAAATATTCATTGCACCAAAGCTTTGGATTGAATCTAATTTTTTGACTATTGTTTTTTTCTTAGACATCTTCAAAGCTCCTTTTGATAACCCTGATGATAAAATTACAGGCAATAATAATGGTGTTATACATATTGCAATTGCTACTGCAAATGTAAATGATGTTATAATACTATGTTTTTGAACTGTAAGTAAAAATACAATAGGTATTAATACAAGCATAAATTTTATTAATAGCTTACTAATATTTTCTATTCCTTTTTGAAATGCCGTTTTAGGTTTTCCTGTTGTTAAAGTATGTGCAACCTTTCCAAAATAGGTATTGTCTGCTGTTAATACTACTATTCCTTTTGCTGAACCACTTATTACATTTGTTCCCATAAAACATATTGTATCTATATCAGAAAGACTTTCTATTGTTTCTTTTTCATCTAGCTCTGTATTCTCAAGTTTTTTGATTGCGTCTGATTCCCCTGTAAGTGTTGACTGCCCAACATATAAGTCTTTTGATTCTATTATTCTTAAGTCTGCTGGTATCATGTCTCCTGCTGAAAGTATTACTGTATCTCCTGGTACTAAATCTTTAAATGGTAACTTTATCTTTTTTCCATTCCTTACAACTGTTGCCGTTGTTGATACTAATTGTTTTAACTTTTCTGCTGCCTTATTTGAGCGATATTCAGAAAAGAAATCCAAGAATGTACTAACTGCTACTAAGACTAAAATAACAATTATATTTGCATAACTTGGTACTTCTGCTAAATACACATCTGTATATATTAATATTAATGCAATTCCTATTAATATGCTATTAAACGGTGTAAATAAACTTTTTAATAAATAATTATACCATCTTTTTGGCTTTGATTGGGTTACTTCGTTTGGACCATATCTATGTCTTCTCTGTTCAACTTCTTCGTCTGTTAATCCACCTTCTTTTACATTGAATTCTGAAATAATTTTTTCTTTAAATGTTTTACATAAATGCCCATATATTTTCTCTGCATTTACATCTTCTCTTTTGTCATTTGCCATTTTTTGCTCACATTCCTTTCTACTTTTATTATACATTTTTTATTGCTTTTTTAAACATAAATATAATACCACTATGAATTTTATAATTCAATATTTTGTATAGAACAAATAAGAAAAATTGAAAATTTTTCTTTGATTTGTTCTCGCCCGATTTGAGTTTTCGACTAAAAGGAGAAAATCTCAAAGGGCTAGCGATTGTAGCTTTTTATATAATAGGGAAGTATTACTTTCCTATTATATAAAAAAGCCCATGAAATTATTAAAATTTCAAAAGGCTTTTACTTATTGTATAAGTAATTAATTAATTCACTGATTACAAAATAGGGTTTTTAATTCATTAGAGTTTACAAGATAATTATATTCAGTACTTGTATCCTTTCGATACTGAACTTTGAAAAAATCCAAAAAGTCCTTTTCTTGTTGGTCAAGCGTTAATGAAATAGTACCTTCTTTCGCGCTTTTCACTCTTTCATAAAGGTGTTTTGAAATATAACAAGAATAATTCATGGTGTTTTCCTCCTTCTTCTGTTCAAATCTTATACAATAGGTATCAATAAATAAATTACAGGAAGTATTATATATTTGTCTATTTAAAAAGTCTGCCGAAATTTGTCGAACATATAATTTTTTTATTGACAATTCTCTTTTCCCACAATTTCTTCAAATACCTTTAAAATCTCATCAGTTAAATAAATTGCACCACAAGGCTTCAATTCTTCATTAATTTTTACCATAACCCTAATATTATTTTGTTCACCATTAAAAAATTTGATTGCTCCTCTAAGTTTAGCTTTTTGTTCTTCTGTAAGATTCGTAATATTAAGTACTAACATATTAGGCTTACTCTCTTCAAAGTTTTTAATATCATTTGCAACTATCTTTGTTGCATCGTCTTCTCTTATACTTAATCTTCCGTTAATAATAACAATATTTTCTTCAACTAATATATCTTGTGCTTTCATATATGTTGGTTCAAATACTATTATTTCTGCCGAACCATACAAATCTTCTATTGTAACAAATGCCATTATTTTATTGTTTTTAGTATATTTCTTTTTTACTGATGTAATGATTCCAGCTATTTTCACTTGTTGACCATCTTCAAATTTGGTACTTTCTTTTACTCTTATTTCTGTGTTTTCTTCATTTTGAGAAACAGTCGAATTCATCTCATCTATTTCTCTCATTTGAAGTGAAGATATATTTGTAGTTGCAATTATCTGTTCTCTTATTTTTTCGAGTGGATGTCCTGATATATAAATTCCTAACATTTCTTTTTCAATTGAAAGTAATTCTCTTTCGTTTAACTCAGGTCTTTCCATAAAATTATATTTTATTTCATTTAGGTTATTTTCTTCTTCATTATTTTCACTTCCTAAGTCAAACATTGATACTTGTCCATCCATTCCTTTTTTGTTATAAGATTGTATTGTATCAATTATTGTTTCAAAAGACGCAAGTAATGTTGCCCTTGTTTCTGGAAATTCAGTAAATGTTCCTGCTTTTATTAAACTTTCTATGCATTTTTTATTTACAGATTCTTCTGACATTCTTTCACAAAAATCTGTAAAGTTTTCAAATTTTCCATTTGTTTCTCTTTCTTTAATTATACTGTCAACCGGCTGTATTCCAACATTTTTTATGCTACCTAGTCCAAAACGAATCATTCCATCTTCAACAGTAAATTTTCCAAAACTTTTATTAATATCTGGTTTTAATATCTCTATTCCCATTCTTTTGCATTCTTCTATATAATCTGGTATCTTATCTAGATTTCCTAAAAAGCTATTTAGCATTGATGCCATAAATTCTGCCGGATAATAAGCTTTTAAATATGCTGTTCTGTATGCAACTACTGCATAACATGCCGCATGTGACTTATTAAATGCATATTTAGCAAATTCTGCCATTTCATCAAATATTTTATTTGCTGATTCTGCATCTATTCCATTTCTTACACAACCTGGTACTACTATTTTTCCATCTTCATCAACTTGTCCATTAATGAAAACTTCTCTTTCTTTTGCCATTACATCCAGTTTCTTTTTTCCCATTGCTCTACGTACTAAATCAGCTCTTCCTAAAGAATATCCTGCCAAATCTCTTACTATTTGCATAACCTGTTCTTGATAAACCATACATCCATATGTTACATTTAAAATTGGTTCCAAACTTGGATGGGTGTATTCATTATGTCCTGGATTTTGTTTTCCTCTTATATATCTTGGAATTTGGTCCATTGGGCCAGGACGATATAATGATACACCGGCTATTAAGTCTTCCAAACAATCCGGCTTTAATTCTTTCATGAAGTTTGTCATTCCTTGTGATTCAAACTGGAATATTCCTGAAGTTTTACCTTCTTGCCATAATTTATACACTTTAGGATCTGACATTTCTTGGTCAAATTTTACATCAATTCCTTTGTTTTCTTTTACAAGATTGATTGTATCTTTTATAACTGTTAGTGTTCTTAACCCTAAAAAATCCATTTTTAATAGTCCTAATTCTTCAAGAGTTGTCATTATATATTGAGTAGAAATTTGATTGTCTCTTACATATAGTGGAACATATGTATCAACTGGGTCTTTTGTTATTACAACACCACAAGCATGTGTTGAAGCCTGTCTTGGCATTCCTTCTAGTGCCATTGCAATATCTAACAATTTGTGAATTTGCTCGTCAGATTCATATATATCTTTTAATTCTTTGTTTTGCTCTAATGCTTTTGGAATTGTTATATGTAATTCTGTTGGTATCATTTTTGCGAGCTTATCTGCTTCTGCATATGGAAAATCTAATACTCTTGCAACATCTCTTATTACCATCTTAGCCGCCATTGTTCCAAATGTTATAATCTGTGAAACATGGTCATGACCGTATTTTTCTGAAACATAATCAATTACTCTCTGTCTATCTACATCTGAAAAATCTACGTCAAAATCCGGCATGCTTATTCTTTCTGGATTTAAGAACCTTTCAAATAGCAAACCATATTTCATTGGGTCAATATCTGTTATTTCTATTGCATATGCCAAAATTGAACCAGCACCTGAACCTCTTCCTGGTCCTACAGGAATTCCATGGCTTTTGGCATAATGTATAAAATCCCATACTATTAAATAATAGTCTACATATCCCATCTTTTTAATTATGCCTATTTCATATTCTGCCCTTTTTAAAATTTCTTCTGATGGATTCTCTCCATATCTCTTTTTTAGCCCATCATCACATAATTTTTTCAAAAAGTCATAATGTGTTGGATATTCTGGTGGTACATCATAGTTGGGCAATATTGTATGTCCAAATTCAAATTCAACATTACATTCATCTGCAATTTTTACTGTATTTTCTATTGCATCAGGAAATGCAGAAAAATACTCACTCATCTCTTCTGGTGACTTAACATATAATTCATCAGTATCAAATCTCATTCTATCTTCGTCACTCATTCTTTTGCCTGTTTGAATACATAGCAGAATTTCATGATTATATGCATCTTCTCTTTTTAAATAATGTGCATCATTTGTTGCAACTAATGGTATGTCTAATTTCCTTGCTAATTGTACTAGTTTTTGATTTGCTAAAACTTGTTCTTTTATTCCATTGTTTTGAATTTCAATATAATAGTCTTTACCAAATACTTTTTTATGCCATAATGCTACTTCTTCTGCTTTTTCAGTTTGACCATTTAATAATGCTTGATTTACAGCTCCTGCTAAGCAAGCACTTAAGCAGATTATTCCTTCATGATATTTTTCTAGTACTTCTAAATCTATTCTTGGTTTGTAATAATATCCTTCAGTAAATCCTATTGATACTAGTTTACTTAGGTTTTTATATCCTTGATTGTTTTTGGCAAGTAAAATTAGGTGGTAATATTGCTTGTCTATTGGCTCTTTATTAAACCTTGAACGTGGTGCAACATATACTTCACAGCCTATAATCGGTTTTATTCCTTCTTTTTTACACGCTTTATAAAAGTCAATAGCTCCATACATTACACCATGGTCTGTTATTGCCATTGCTTTCATTCCTAGTTCTTTTGCTCTTACTGGTAAGTCTTTTATTCTATTTGCTCCATCCAATAAACTGAATTCACTATGTATATGTAAGTGTACAAATTCTGACATTTTTATCTCCTTTAGTATAAAAAACAATCCCCGCCTTAGCCGTAAGTTGTCTGAATTTTTAAGGACCTGTCTTCGACAGGTGGGTGCCTGCTTGAATATTCCTGGGCTTCTTACTACTCGAAAGTGTAAGCTTGCACGCCATACTCAAAGTTTTGGCCCCTCTTTAAACTTGTAGGTTCTAAAAATTCTGTGCTACACGTACTATGCAGGGTTTGTTTATTTCGTTTTTGTTATTAATATATTAGCATATTTTTATTCAAATTGCAACCCCATATGAGTTCAAATTTTTCCAAAAATATATGCTAGTTATATTATAGCTCTCTTTTTCAAATTTATTCTCGCTCTATTTATTTTTTGCTATGTTGACTTTTAGAAAAATTATAGTTTCAAAATTTCTTTTGCAACTTCATTTATTGTTTTTCCTTCTGCAGAAGCTCCCATTTTAGCCTTTGCTTCTTTCATAATTGCTCCCATATCTTTCATTGAAGTTGCACCAATTTCAGATATTATTTTTTGAACTTCTGCTTTTACTTCATCTCTACTTAATTGTTTTGGCAAATATTCTTGTAATATTTCAATTTCTCTATTTGTCAAATCTATTAAATCTTGTCTTTCTGCTTTTTCAAAGTCTTTTAATGCATCTCTTTTTGTTTTAACTTCTTTTGCTATTATGTCTATTATCTTTTCATCTTCAACTTCTATTCCTTTATCTTTTTCAATTTGCAATATTGATGCTCTTACCATTTGAACTGCATTTTTTCTAACTGTATCTTTAGTTTTCATTGATTCTTTTAAATCTTCCATTAATTTTTCTTTTAACATTTTAACCACTCCTTAATCTTGAATTATAATATCACAAAACTACCAAAATGTCTATCTAAATTTTTTGACCAGCATCCATTTTTCTTACTTTTTTATAAATATCTTTATCTTTTTTGGAATATGTTTTTTCTTGAATTCCATCTGCCCCACACACTTTGACTTTCACATACCCGGAATTTATTTGAGGATGTCTTAATATTCGCTCTCCTTTATTTTCTACTGGTATTTTTGAAAATGCTATATATGAAAATTTTTCGTCCTCATATCCTAACTCCCCTTTTTTAGCTTGTCTATGCGCTGAACTTCTTGCAATTCTAGCATAAAATGCACACCAGTCATCTTTAGAAATTGGACATTCTCCAAGGCAACAACATGGTGCTACAATATATCCTCCTGCATCTAGTATATTTTTTCGTATTTCTAAAATATTGGCAAAACCGGCTGGTGTTCCTGGTTCTATTATTACTAATAATTTATTAGTAGCTTTCCACAATTTTTCTACTGCTTTCTGCCTCATTTCTTTAGGCAGCTCATTTATCATATATGATGTTATAACTAAATCTGCCTTTTCTTTAATCTCATCTTGTAATATATCAAATTTTTCCCATGTTACCTTATTTAATTCAGAATCTTGCATAAGCTGTTTTCCAACACTAATCATGCTTTCTTCTCTTTCTAAACATTTTATGTCATTCCAGATGTTCTTATTATTAGTTGCCCAAACCACTGCACCAGTTCCTGCTCCAACATCTATCATAGTTGTTAATTCTTCTTTATAATTTTCTGATATTTGTTCCAAAACTGAACTTACAGCAGCATATGTTGCTGGCATTCTTGATATTGCATATGAAATTGCTTCTGACTTTTGAGTTAACAATTTTTTACCATTTCCATCATTATTTCTATACCTATTGCTTACTATTTGAGAGTCTTCTACTACTTTACTTATTTGATTTTCTTTTAACAATTTATTTATATTTTCTTTTAATTTTTCTGGAATCTCCACTATTTTCTCCTTTAAAACATAATTATTTTTCCGTGTTGTTTTAACCATTCATCTATTTCTTTATAATTAGGTATATAACTTTGTAACAAATTATAAAAATCTTTATTATGATATTTATGTCTCATATGACATAATTCATGTACGATTATTGCATCTACTTTGTCTTCTGGTAACATTATTAAACGTGATGAAAAATAGACATTCTTTTTGCTTGGCATGCAACTACCATATCTTGTTGTAGCATCTCTTATTTTAAATTCATTATATTTAAACCCTGTTATTTTGCTCCAATATGGAAGCTTTTGGGCAATCAAAACTTCTGTATTATTTTTGAATAATTTTTTTATTGCTTTATCAACATTTTCTTTTACAATAGTTTGTTCTATGCCTTCTGGTACTCTTATTATAAGCATTTTATCAGTAGGTTTCAATGTAATACTTATTCGGTTTGACTTTGAAGATTCTCTTATTATTGTAAACTCTTCTCCTTGATAGTATATCTTTTCTCCTGTTTTCCATTGCTTTATTGAATCAATTTCTGAATCTAAAATTTTTTTATATTTACCATAAATTTCTTCTTCCTGCTCTTTCAATATTTGCAATAATCTTTTTTTGGATAATCTAGTTGGTTTATTTATATTTAAAATATTGCCTTTAAAATATATTTTTACTGATTTTGAGTTACTATAGTTTTTTATCTCAATTGGTATTTCTAATTCTTTTATTTTTAATATTTCCATTTTAACTTTCTAATAAACCTCCATAATCTATAATATCTAATCCTTTGAATTCAATTATATCTAAATTTTTCTTTGTTATAAAAGTTCTAATTTTGCCATCACTATCTATTTTATTTAAGTCTCCAAATATAATAATTGATTTTCCCAATCTTGCCATACACCCGCCTATAAATCCTTTTTTATTACTATATTTTTCTCCATTTAGTAATTTTATATCTAAATTATTTTCCACTAGTAATGTATCAATTCCATGAAACTTAAGAATTTTGTATAATCCTTTATCTGATACTATTGCTGAATTACTATCTATTACTGCTATCGAACAATTTGTATAACCTTGTGTTGTATTTATTAGCTCGTACTCATCATTTATTAGTTCTTGCTTTAGTTTTGAATCTGTATACTGAAAGTTGTGTATTGCTTTTTTTCCAATTGTGCAAACATTATATTTAATATCAAATGGATATTTTTCTTGTATTTCTTCTTTCCCTTTTATAACATTTGGAATCTTTGATAATTTCATATATTGACTAGGCTCAACAATAATCTTTTCTCCTACTTTACATGTAAATATATCAACATGTGACACTATTTCCGAATACACTTTATCACTTGTATTTATTTCTAATAATTCATATCCTAATTCTTCTAATTTGTTTTTTTCTTTTTCTCTCATTCTATTATCTATAATTACTTTTCTTTTCATATTTTACCTCTACGGATATTATAATTTATTTTTTATAGTTGTCAAGTTACAGTTTAATTAATTCTATTAAATTTTTAAAGAAGCCATATAAATATAAGATTTTCATTACACATTCGACATTTCATTCATACTCAATTTTATCACCTATAGAATTGTATTATATTTTATGAAATTTCCCTGTGTTAAGCTTGTAATTGAAGAAAAAATGTGTTAGTATATATATAATTTAATAAAAGGAGGGATTTGAATGAAAGTATTACGGCAATTTAGAAAGTCATATTTAAATGGTATTAAGTGGAGCAATGAATTCATTTTACAAAGAGTGTATAATATGGTAATAATTATGAAAATTTTATATCTGATTTCTACATCATATGTACACGCAAATATCTTTGCTATAGCTTTAGTAATGCATATAGTAAGTATATATAGTATTGGATATAAGAAGGAATGCTGGGAAGCTTCTGATAAGGAAAGAATTTATCAAATTTTATATTTTATTATAAATATACTTATAATAATTGGATCAAAAATTATAACAGGAACATGGTTAACTTTATTAACTATACTAACAGCTAATGGAGTAGCATATTTAAGTTTTGCTATTGTAACTATTAGTTTCGATATTTTGGATTTTTGTTACGGCATTTTTGATTTCATTATATGTGCGATTATATCCATAGGTGGAAATGTAAGAGAAAATGAAAATCTTTCGAACAAAACAAAGATGTTGCAACGCTTTTGTAAAGAACATGTATATACAATGTATACAATTGCATTAAATATAATTGTACTAATTGTATTTTTAAATGAATTGGATATAAGAAATGGTCAAAAAGTATTTGTTCTCATTGTGTATACATTAACTATACCGATTGTAAATCTTGCCGAGGATTCAGGAATGAATTTCTACAGCTTTTATAGTTGCATGTAATAACTTTCTAAAGAGGTGGTAAAAATTTATCACCTCTTTTTTCAAGGAACTTTTTTATAATTAATAAAATCTAAAGAATTATTTTACCCTATAACTTGATAAGTCATTCTTGTTTTTTATGTAAAATGATATATAATTATACAGAATTGTTATTTTTATTCCTTAGAAATTGCTAGAATCATAAATGATTGTACTCTTATATGGTGTGCAATAGACGACCCCATTGAAAAAGAGCACAAATATTATGCTCATGCTGTTATACTAAGAAATGGCTATATTTATTATAGTAATTTACGGATGTCTGAAAAAGCAGTTCCGATAAGAAACTGCTCTTAGTTTACTCTTCAATTATTTTTATTGCACATTTTAATCCGTCAATTGCTGCAGTCATAATTCCTCCTGCATATCCAGCACCTTCACCACAAGGATATAAACCTTCTATATTTACTGAATCTAAAGTTTCTTTATTCCTTGTAATTTGTACAGGTGATGAACTTCGAGTTTCTACACCTGTTAAAACCGCGTCATTTTCTGCAAATCCATGTAATCTTTTATCAAATTCTAATATTGCTTCTTTCATTGTTTCTGAAACAAATTCTGGTAATATTCCATTTAAGTCTGCACCTGTTACTCCTGGTTTATATGTAGGTTTAATTTTTCCAAATTTTTCTGTTTTTAATCCATTTAGAAAATCTTCTACTCTTTGAGCAGGAGCATTATAATTTTCTCCTCCTAATTCAAATGCTTTCTTTTCTAAATCTTCTTGAAAATACATTCCATCCAATGGAGAATTTTTATAATAGTCTTCTACTGTAACATTTACAAGTAATGCACTATTTGAATTTTCGCCATCACGTGCAAAATTACTCATTCCATTTGTTACAATTGAATTTTCTTCTGAATTTGATGCCATTACTTGTCCTCCTGGGCACATGCAAAATGTATAACATGTTCGTCCATTTTTAGCATGATATACTAATTTGTAATCTGCCACTGGCAATTTCAATTTTGTTTTTTCACCATATTGTGCTTTATTTATATCTTCTTGTAAATGCTCTATTCTAGCACCAACTGCAAAATTTTTAGGCTGAATTTCTACTCCCAATTCATATAATTTTTTAAATGTGTCTCTTGCACTATGGCCTATTGCTAAAATTACAGCATCTGTTTCTATTCTAGTATTTGGGCAAATAACAGCTTTTATTTTTCCATTTTCAATTTCAAAATCTGTTGCTTTAGTATTAAATAAAACTTGTCCGCCTTTTGAAATAATATATTCTCTCATATTTTTAACAATCTTTCTTAAGTTGTCAGTACCAATATGAGGCTTTGCTGTATATAAAATTTCTTTCGGAGCACCAAATCTAACAAATTCTTCTAATACCTTTTTAGAATACATATTAGCTGAACTTCCTGTATTTAGTTTTCCATCTGAGAATGTTCCTGCTCCACCTTCTCCAAATTGAATATTTGATACAGTCGAGAATTTTCTATTATTAGCAAAATCTTCTACATCTTTTATTCTTTCTTCTACACTTTTTCCTCTTTCTAATATTATTGGTTTTATACCATTATCAACCAATAAAAGTCCTGCAAATAATCCTGCTGGTCCCATCCCTATGATTACAGGCCTATATTCACTGTTTCTTTTTACTTCTATTTGTGGCCATTTTTCTTCTTTTACTTGAGTAAACTTATTTTCTCTTTTCTTTTCATTTAATTGTATATCAATTGCATAGTTAAGAAATATATCATCTTTTTTTCTGGCGTCTATAGATTTTTTGTAAATGTGCCATTCTTCTACTTCTTCTTGCTTAATTTTATTTTTCTCAATTGCTCTCTTAAATACCTCTATATCACTTATATTTTCTCTTATCTTTATATTATTTAACCTTATCATATATTCTCTCTTTTCTAAAATCTAATAAACATAATTATAATAATGTAGTCTTGTATTATTTATCTATTCTTTTATACTTAATTACTTCTATATTACTGTTTTTACTTCTTTCAACCATGCAATTATAAACCTGATTTCGCAAATCATGCTTTTGTTCTTGTAAACTTAATCCATCTTTTGGAAAAAATGGGCCATCAATATAAGTGACCATCCTGACTTTGTCATTATTCTTTCCATAACTCTGATATGTGTTTGTCATACAAAATGTAGGTTTCTCATATTGCACAGGATATTTAAAAGATACTGCTTTAAATGGTCTTATTTTTGTGTAATATGGCCAAATGTGTGCTTCTGGATAAATTGTTATTGGATGTCCTATATCTATATGTGTCTTAATTGCATTTATAAAATTTTTCATCCCATTTTTATTATTTGGAATTGGTATCGCTCCAAGCAGTTGAATTGAGTTTCCTAATATTTTCATTGAAACATTTTCTGGATTTACAATAAAATGATTTCTTTTAGGATACATCGGCAAACTTGGAATAAATACATCTGCAAATACTTGTGTATGATTCACATATACAAAATACGAATCTTTTTTGTATGGTTTTAATTTCTCTTTTCCTATATATTTTATTTTTAATTTGAATTTCCCATAAATAAGTTTTATTGGCATACTTAATATATTTTGCAATAAAAAAGAACAAAAATCCCACAAAGGATTTTTATGGATGTATTTGTAGTTTTCATCAATAATCCTTGGTGTGATTTTTGCTCCTGAAAATTCGTCATTTAATTCGTCTTTATAATAATATACTTGTTTAGATTTCTTCATTTACTTCCTCTTTTACTGTTGTATATTCTAATGGAATTCCATAAAATTCTTCATATATGTTTTTCCAAACTTCAAAATTTTCATTTTTCATTTTTTCTACATTTTCTTTTTCAGATAATGTTACATCTGGGTAAATTGGTTTTTCTATGTGCACATAATATTCTTTTATAGGGAACCCATCTTCACCAATAATATTACTATCTTTCATTGTTATAAAAATTGGTATTACTGGTACATTGCTTCTTGTGGCTATTTTATATGCTCCATTTTTTAGTGGCTTTGGTTTCTCATAATTCCACCATAAACTTTGTTCTGGATAGATTAATATAAAATCTCCTCTTTTTAAAATTGTATCAGCAGCTTGCATGAATTTTATCATTGTTCTTGTGTTTGAACTTAAAGGTAATGTATCTGCATTTCTAAACAAAAAGCCATAAAATCCAGGAAAGTTTGTATAATTTCCTTCTCTTATCACTTTATATAATTTCTTCTTTTTTCTTTGTCCTGATAATGAAAATATTTCTTCTATTGTGAATGAATCAAATGGATTAAAATGATTACATGTAATTATTGCTCCATTTTTCATCTCACTAAGATATTCAAGCCCTTCTACATCTTTTATAATCAATTTGTTATCCTTTATTATTGCATCTAAGAATCTTTCGCCTAATTTATTTGCAAATTTGTTTTTCCATTTATTAGTTCTTTTTGTTTTTAAATAATCTACATTATCTGGTGTTAACTCTATTGTTGGTGGATCATTTTCAGCATCAACATCAAACTTTCCTTCTTTTTCAAGTTGTTTTATTTTTTCTAGTATTTCTATTCTTTCTTGTGACTTTTCTGTTACTTGTACATTTCTGTACATTCTGTCATCTCCAACACAGTCTGATTCTTTTTGTGCAAGTTCCCTTAGTGCAATATCTGCTTTTCTATCTTGATATTTCATTTCATCTGTGAAATTTTCTTTAATTTTATTTATCACATCATAATATTCCGTCTGCTTTGCTAACTCCCAAAAATACTTTCCAAATCTTATATCATCATAATGCCATGGTTTATATTGATAGTTATAATGTATTAATTTAATATCTTCTTCTTTCATATCATCACTTGCTGTAGGCATTAAATTCCATCCAGTATCTATAAGCTTTACCCTGCCTTTACAAATTCTGTTTAAATAGTCTTGATCTTGGATTACAGAAAATTTTATGTTTTCTAGTAAATATAAAAATTTTTCTTGAAATTGAAATTTTCTAAGCTCATCCAAATTCATTACTAACATTCCAGCATTAAAATATGTTTTATAATTCGCTACTCCAACAACTTTTTCTACATATTCTTGGAAAACTTCATTTTTTTGAATTATATCATCTGGCACTGCTCCTAATAAATTATCTCCAATGTCAATATTGTATAATTCAGCTATATCTTTTAATAAAACTATATCACAATCTAAATATATTGCCTTGTTGTATTGTGGGTATAGGTTTGAGATAAATAGCCTAAAATATGTTGTCATTGAAAAGTAATCTCTTGTGTATAATTTTTCTTTTATTTTCTCTATATAATAGTTTAAGTCTACATATTCTATATTTACATTTTCTCTTGTATATTTACTAATTTTTTCTTTACTTTCCTCGCTCATATTAGTATATAATATTTTTATTACATAATAATTTTCTTGTGACGCATTGTTTAGCAATGATTGCAATGTAACTGCTAAAAATGGTACATATTTATCATCAACTGCAAAGAATATTGGTATTATTTCTTGATATTTTTCCATTTAAACTTCCTCTTTCATTCTTGTATTATATTCTTCTTTTAATTTTAAATATTCATCTAAATCTTTGTCAAAATAATAACATTTTAGAACTTTATGAACCTCTTCAATGTTCCATTGTTTATAGTTTTCTGTATGCGGATATGGTAAAAACATTAACCTTTTACAGAAGTGACAAATTATTGTGTCTTTTTTATTGAATTTTGATTGTTCATTATATATTCTTGGTATAATTTTCTTTTTGGTTGTTGACCAATATATTGCATCTTGGTCTGCAAATAACATTTTTTTAGTTTTTATTCTTTCTCTTGCTTTTTCTAAAAGCTTTGTTTCTTTTATTTTTTTCATGTTTAATAATAACATTCCAGCATTTATATAATCTGGTCTTATTAGCCAACATCCATATTTTTCTTTTACTGCTGCATATTCATATTTTGTAATATCTATGTTGTATAATTTTGAAATATCTCCACCTGCCATCATGTCTATATCTAAATATAATAATTTTTCTGGTATTTCAGGTATTAAATCTGCTAGTAGTCTTAACAATGTGTATGGCGTGCAATATGCACCTTCGTTTGCACAGTTTTTAAATTGTTCTTCATATACTTTTGTTACATCTATTCGTACTACTTCATTTTTTGAGTTTTTTTGTTTGACTACTTTGTCTAAAAATTCTACCTGTCCTTCACTTATTACTGTATATTCTGGTTTTATTCTTGTTAGTTCAGCTGTGAATATATAACATTTTATTGATTCGTGCGTTCTATTTGTTATTGATATTAGCTCTGTTAGAGCTCCATCAAAGACTTTTTCATTTCCACATAATAATAAGTTTATCATTTTTTCCTCTTCTTTTTATTTTTTTCACTTATTAATCTTATCATTTTATTTGAATTTTATCAAGAATTTTTTTATATTATTTCTTTAGATTTTATTAATTACATTCTTTTATCAGAAAAAGAGACTGTAAAAAAGTCCCTTTTTTTATTTTGTTTATATTTATTCCATCATATATAGAACATCTTTTTTTGCAAATCGTATACTATATCTACATTACCACAAACATTTTGAGAATGTGTAACAATTACAATACATTTATTCTCATCTTTAGCAAGCCTCTTGAAAATTTTTAGAATTTCATTTTCAGTATCTTTATCCAAATTTCCTGTTGGTTCATCTGCAATAATGATTTTCGGATTATATGCCAAGCTTCTCGCAATAGCAATACGTTGTTGTTCTCCTCCAGAAAGTTTTAATATTTTTCTATTTGCTTTATCTTCTGAAAGTCCTACACTTTTCATTAGTTCTAAAGCTTTTTGTTTTTTATCTTCTACTTTTACTTTGCTAATATCCATTGATAGAATTATGTTTTCTAATGCTGTTAGTCTTGGTAATAAGTTATAGCTTTGAAATACAATTCCTATATCTGTATTTCTGTAAGTATCTAAATTCATCTTTTTTAACTCTTTGCCATCATACAATATTTGACCTTCTGTACAATTTTCAAGGCCTGTAATAAGTGACAATAACGTTGTTTTTCCGCTTCCACTTTTTCCTTTAATAGCATACATTTTACCTTCTTCAAAATCATAATTTATATTTTTAAATACATAACTATCTTTAGGTGCATCTTTATATCTATAACATACATTTTCTAATTTTAATATTCCCATTTTTTATCTTGTATGATATATTTAATAACTTAAATAGACCATACACTCCTTTCTTCATT
>ERZ827488.124-NODE-124-length-117701-cov-9.435586_pt1 | contig 117701 bp, 81 predicted proteins | sample MGYA00519771_ERZ827488 | MGnify/ENA primary metagenome ERZ827488 (study PRJEB31778, sample SAMEA3449323) | human gut metagenome | biome: human gut; feature: human-associated habitat; material: faeces | place: United Kingdom | collected 2010/2012 ... | reverse complement strand
AATCGTAGCAATCGAGAAGCCAAGCCTTGCACGCATACCGGATGAAAAGTTTTTCACCGGCGAATCCAAAAACTTATGAAGTTCTGAAAACTCCACAATTTCATCAAAATGCTCCTGCATATATTTCTTGGAATGTCCAAGCACTGTTCCATTCAAAAAGATATTTTCCCTTGCCGTCAGCTGCGGCACCAGTCGGTCCTCCTGAAACACATAGGCAAATTTTCTGTCCTCCAGCCCTTCTATCCTTCCGCTGTCCGGCTTGAGCAGCCCGCAGAAGAGGTTCAACAGGGTGGTTTTTCCGGTGCCGGAGGGAGCAAAGATACAGACCAGCCCGCTGTCGGGCAGCGTCAGGTTCAGATGCTCCAGCACACGCACGCCGTCATACTGCAAGGTCAAATCACACAACTGCATCCCGCTCGCCGCCTTTCCTTCTTTTTTGGACGCGGTCGGTCACCCACAGCAGCAGTCGTTCCAACGCCACCGACAGCAGGATGATGACCAGCGTCCATGCAAACAAATCCGCCGTTTCCAGATACACCTTCGACTCATAGATTTTGGTCCCGATGGCAGTCAGCGGTCTGCCCAGCACCTCGGCAGCGATGCCCGATTTCCACGCAAGTCCCAGCGCACTGCTGACTGCCGACAGGAAAAAAGGCAGGATTGCCGGCAGATAACAGCAGCGGAAGGTTTTCCAGCCGGAAAGCTCGAACACCTTTGCCATCTCCAACAGCTTCGGATCCGCGGCAGCAATCCCCTGACAGAGATTGTTGTAGACCAGCGGCAGCACCATGATAAAGGAGATGAGGGTCGCCAGCTGCTCGGTTTTGACCCACACCAATGCCAGGATGATAAAGGAGGCGACCGGAGTGGATTTGAGCACCCCGACCATCGGACGGACCATCGCCTGCACAAACTGCCATCGCCACGCTGCTGCCGCCAGCAAAACACCGGCTGCCACCCCTGCGGCAAAGCCCAGCAGGATGCGGCACAGGGAGGTCAACACCGTATACCAGAACTCCCCTTCCCCGCACAGTTGCCAGAGCCTTTGCAGCACCGCCACCGGCGAGGGCAGCAGCAGCGGAATGTTCACCGCCATCGCTGCCAGCTGCCAGATCAGCACCCAAAGCATCACCGCAGTCGGCTGCATCCACCGCCGCGGCAAGGAAACTTTATCGGTTGTAGTAGAAGTTTGCATCGGGAAGTTTTCCTCCTACCGATTTTGGATTTGCCTGATACAGCACCTCCAGAAATCCGCCTGCAATCTGCTGCATCTGCTCGCCCTGCACAAAGACGATGTTGCACGCCGGGATTGCCTTGCGTGCCACCGGTGCCTTGACAATGTTGTACTGTTCTGCCAGCTGGGCTGCGTGCTCCAGTCCCTCTGCGCTGGTCACCGTCTGGACCGAGCGTTCATACTCGTCCAAAAACAGGTCCAGCGCTTCCTTGTTCTGCTGTGCAAATTCGGTGCGTACCACCACACAGCCCATGGTCAGTCCGCTGGCTCCGTCGGTCGCCTTGTCCCATTCTTCAGTCATATCCAGTGCGACCCGCAGCGTTTCGTTCTGTCCCATCACCGAGGTCACAAAGGGCTGTGGAAGCAGCGCCACCTGCGCTTCGCCGGAAGCCAGCAGCGGCGCGATCTCACTGTTATCGGTCTTATAAACAACGGTAACATCCTCGCCCACCGTCAGCCCGTTCTTTTCCAGTACCAGATTGAGGGCATACTCCGGTGTAGAACCCTGTCCGGTGGAGTAGATGGTCTTGCCCTTGAGGTCTGCCACCGACTGGATGCTTTCGCCTGCTTCCACGATGTACAGCACACCCATCGTGTTCAGCGCTGCCAGCTGCACGCCGCCCTGTGTTTTGTTATACAGGGTAGCTGCCACATTGGTCGGCACCGCTGCGATGTCCAGCTCACCGGACACCACCTTGGCAACCACCTCGTCCGGTGCGGTTGCAAGGGTGACCTGATAATCGTTTGCTGCTTCTCCCTTTTCGTTCTGCTCCAGCAGCTCCAACATTCCCAATGCGGTCGGCCCGCTCAGCGCTGCCAGATTGACCTTTGTTTTTTCTGTTGGTTTTTCTTCCGGTGTTTTTACCGGCTGAACAGCTGGCTGTTCAGCCACCTGTTCTTCTGTCGACTGCGGTTGTGTTTGTTCCTTCTCGGTGCTCTGAGAGCAGGAAATCATCGAAAGTCCCATCGCCAAAGCAAGGGTTACTGCCAATATTCTTTTCATTTTCATGGATCATTTCCTCTTTTCCCGGGAAATATCTGTTTCCTCCATCAACTGGATGACCCTGCCTTCCCGTTTGATTACTCCGTTCTGTTCCAGCTGCTGCACCACGCGGTACAACGAAGTCCTGCCAATGTTGAGCACCTCGGAGAGCTTAACCATCGACACCCCTTCACACCGCTGCTGTGGCTGCTGACGAAGGAAGGACAGCAGCGTCTGCTCGGCATTGGGTGCGGTAAAGCTGGCAATCCTTCGGTTCAGAAACTGGATTCTGTCGGACAGAAAGCGGATGTAGTTGAGAGATACCTGCGGATTTTCCAGCAGACGCTGCATTGCCTCAAGGGACAAAAACAACACCTTGCAATCGGTCCTTGCCCGAACGGTGGTGACATACTGCTCCCGCTGCACAAACAGCGCGGCTACACCAAAACATTCCCCTGCCGAAAGCTGGTTGAGAAGCACCTGATCCCTCTCCACCACTGCTTTGCCGCGCAGAAGGATGCCCAGACTTTTGCTGTAATGCGCCGGAGAATAAATTTCCTCCCCCTTTGCAAAGCAGCGGCTCTGTCCGTTCTGCTGCAAAAACAATTCTGCCCAGCAGCTGTCCACTCCCTCAAAGAGCATACAATCCAACGCCTTCTGAAATTCCGCCTTCGATTCCTTCAAATTGATCCACCTCCTTCTTGATAAATTGTTCCATTTGGTACAATTTATTGCGCTTTTATTGTACTGTCTCCGAACGAAAATGTCAATATCCTTTGTTCTGTTTTATCATCTGCCAGAAAAAACAGGAGCCTTTTCATAAAGGCTCCTGTAAAAACATTCTTCTTTTTAACGGTTGAAGGGCGCTTCCTCCTCGGCGCGCTCCCGCAGGTCAAATTCACGGTCGATTTCCGCAAAGATGTACTGATACATTTCACGCGCCATCCGATAAAAATTGCGCACCATCTTATAGGTATACTCCCGCTCGATGTCTGCCGGATACCTGGTTTCGATGTAGCACTGGTTTAAGTCTGCACTTTCATCAAACCACTGGTGAAAGCCCTTGTCGTACTTCTTTGCCTGCCGGCAAAGCCAGGTCAGGTTGTGTCCGTCCACCAGCACATCCGACTTGAGCAGGATATATGCTTTCAGCGCCTTTTCAATCGCCTGCTGACAATGAAAGGCACTCAGACGGTAGCAGCGGTCATCCTCGGAAAGGATTTTGGCTGCAATCAAATCCTGACTGGAATGCTCCAGCCAGTCGTAGTACCGACGGCTGTCATTGCCGTTGTGCATCCTGGAACGGTTACCTCCCATAGCGCACCCTGCCCTTCTGACTGATTCGGTTTGCAAATGCACTCAGCTGCTCGGACAACTCTTTAAATTCCTCGTCGGTATACAAAATGATGTCGTACGGAATTTCGCTGTCCACCTCGTCATAGATGCGGGTAAGCATCTTTTTCTTGTCTGGAATATTGCCCACGATGCACAGCTTAAAGGAAATCAGATGACCGTCCATATCGTACTTGGTATTGTATTCGATTACTTTACTTGGAGAAAACAGTTCGACGATTTTGTCCACCGTCTCTTCAATCACCTGGTCCTTGTGTTCTTCCATCGCTACACGCACTTCCTTTCTCAACCATCACAGATAATCATTCGGGTCGATGTCGTCCAGCGTATCCACCACGATATTGTCCTTTTTGGTCGGCTTTGGCGGCAGACCGTGGCGGCGGCGCCAGCGATTTTCTTTTTCTTCCTCGCTGAGTCCTTTGTCCATGCACAGCACAAACAGCACCAGGCTGAGCAAAAACAGCAGCGCGCTGATGCTGGTCAGCCGTTCAAAGTTGATGGGACCGTACTGTGCAAAATCAGAATACCCCAGTTTTGCATCCACTCCCAGCACCGCCATCACCTCGCCGTCGGCGTTGCGCAGCGGCAGATAGGTGATGATATAGCTGTCGTCCAAAATATCCGGCACATACGTTTCCTTTCGCCGTCCTTCAAACTGCTCCTGCAAAATGGAGATACAGCGGCGGGGATAACGCTCGTCGGTATATTCTTCTCCAATGGCGTGGTAATCCCCACCCGCCTGCAAATCCTTTGCATAATCCGCATCTGCCAGATATGCGATTCTTCCTTCCAAGCCCTGATACAGGATGTACGCCCGGTCGTAGGAAAGGGTCTGCTTGGCACGGAAAAGAAAACCGCACAGATTCTGATAAAAGACCGTTTCGCTCGGGTAATCCAGCAACGACTGAATGCGCAGTCCGTTATAATATTCCATCGACATAGCCAGCGAGCTTGCCTCTGAAAGCGACTGCTCTCCAAGCGAGGTGACCGCATCCCGTTTTCGGTTGAGCGGAATTGCCACCGAAAGGATTGCCACCACCGCCGACAGCAGCACCACCGTCAGCAAAATTCCTCTGACCCGTCTGGAGGTCATCAGACGGTTTAACATAGTTATCATTCCTTTATATCACGATTCGAACCAAATTCACAGGCAGCATCGGTCTGCCTTTAGACTATTATACCATCTTCGGCGGTATTACTCAATCAAAACCCGCATTTTCTTGCAACAATGCCGCCTGTTTCACGTTGCATCCCTTCCCTTTTTTTGATACAATAGGAGCGAATAGCATTGTGCTTAAAACCGTTTTGATAAATTGACGATGCCGCACAAATCCCTGCTTCTATCTGAATTCCTTATGAAAGGTGCGATACAACTATGAGCGTAAACTCCCAACTGTTAAGAAAAATCCCGAAGGTGGACGAGCTGCTGCGTCTGCCTGAGCTGTCTGAGCTGTCCTGCCCGCACACTATCCTGACCGAATCGGTCCGTGAAACCATCGACCGGGTACGCCAGCAGATTCTGTCCGGCGAACAGCCTTCCTTGGAGGCAGAGCAGCTGTGCCGGCAGGTGCTCGCTCTGGTACACAAAAAAACGACCATGAGCCTGCGTCCGGTCATCAACGCGACCGGCATCGTCCTGCACACCAACCTGGGACGTGCCCGCCTGAGCGATGCCGCTGTCGAGGCAATCCACAGCGTTGCACAGGACTACAACACCCTGGAATACAACCTGGAGAAAGGCTCCCGCGGCAGCCGTTACTCCCATGTTGAAAAGCTGATTGCCAAGCTGACCGGCACCGAGGCTGCCATGGTGGTCAACAACAACGCCGCAGCCGTCATGCTGGTACTCAGCACCATGACCAAAGGAAAAGAGGTCATCACCTCCCGCGGCGAGCTGGTCGAGATTGGCGGCGCCTTCCGCGTACCGGAAATCATGCAGCAGAGCGGTGGCACCCTGGTGGAGGTCGGAACCACCAATAAAACCCACCTGTCCGACTATCAGAACGCCATCACCGAAAACACCGGCGCTTTGCTGAAGGTCCACACCAGCAACTTTAAGATTATGGGCTTCTGCGAAGAGGTTTCGCTGGAAGAGATGGTCGAGCTGGGTCATCAGCACAACATCCCTGTCATCTACGACCTTGGCTCCGGCGCGATGGTCCGCCTGTCCGACTATGGCATCCAGGATGAGCCAAACGTGCTGGACTCTGTCAAATCCGGCGCTGACATCATCAGCTTCTCCGGCGACAAGCTGCTGGGCGGTCCACAGGCAGGCATCATCATCGGACGCCGCGAATACATCGAGGCAATGAAGAAGAACCCGCTCACCCGCGCCTTCCGTATCGACAAGCTCACCCTTGCCGCACTGGAAGCTACCCTGCGGGAATATCTGGACCCTCAAGAGGTCATCCACCGCAACCCCACCCTGCGGATGATCACCGCCACCATGGACGACCTGGTGCCGATGGGTCAGCAGCTGCTGGAAGCGCTTCAAAAGGTCTGCGACGGCAGCTACCGCGTCACCCTGACCGAAGATTTCGGACAGGTCGGCGGCGGCTCGGTGCCAACCCAGATGATTCGCAGCTCGGTGGTCGCTGTCGAACCGACCCGCATCTCTTTGGATTTGCTGGAAACCCGCCTGCGCGAGCACGACCCGCTGCCGGTCATCGCCCGCATCTCCAAGGACCGTCTGCTGCTGGATGTGCGCACCATCGAATCCCGTCACTTTGATTATGTTGCCCAGAGCATCCTGGACTGCTGTTCCAAATAGTTCTTTCTCACCCGACCCTGTCCTGCAAAGGGCAGCTTTCACAAAGGAGCCACGCACATGAAAAATATCATCATCGGTACCGCCGGACACGTTGACCACGGCAAAACTGCCCTGATCAAGGCATTGACCGGCATCGAAACCGATCGCATCAAGGAAGAAAAGAAACGCGGTATCACCATCGAGCTGGGCTTTGCCTACCTCGACCTGCCCGACGGCGAAAAGGCAGGCATCATTGATGTGCCGGGGCATGAAAAGTTTGTCAAGAATATGCTGGCAGGCGCAGGCGGCATCGACCTTGCCCTGCTGGTTGTCGCCGCAGACGAGGGCTTTATGCCGCAGACCCGCGAGCATCTGGGCATCCTGTCGCTGCTGAACATCTCGGAGGGTATCATCGTCGTCACCAAAAAGGACATGGTCGATGAGGACTGGCTGGAAATCGTCTGTGATGAGGTCCGCCAAGAGGTGCAGGGCACCTTTTTGGAAAATGCGCAGATCATCCCTGTTTCCTCCTACACCGGCGAAGGCATCGAACAGCTGCGGCAGGCTATCTTTACCATGATCGACCAGAAGACCCAGATCAAAAATCTGGATGTCCCCTTCCGCATCCCGGTCGACCGCATCTTCTCGGTGGAGGGCTTTGGTACTGTCATCACCGGCACTTTGATTGAAGGAACGATGAAGGTCGGCGACCCGGTCACCGTCTATCCGTCCCGCATCGAAAGCCGCATCCGCAACCTGCAGGTCCACTCGCAGAATGTGCAGGAGGCATACGCCGGTCAGAGGGTCGCTGTCAATCTGGCGGGACTGAAAAAGACCGACCTCAACAAGGGTGACGTCATTGCTGTGCCCGACTCGATGCACACCACCATGATGATCGACATCCACCTCACCGTCCTCAAGGACTGCGACCGTGAGATTCGCAATGCCACCCGCCTGCATCTCTACCACGGTGCGCGGGACATCCTGTGCAAGATCGTCCTGCTCGACCGCGACAGCGTGGGCGCCGGCGAAAGCTGTTACGCGCAGCTGCGCCTGGAGGAGGAGATCGCTGTCAAGACCGGCGACCGCTTTGTCCTGCGCTTCTACTCTCCGGTGGAAACCATCGGCGGCGGCGTCATCCTCGACTCCAACCCTTTTAAGCACAAACGCAACGATGCGACTGTGCTGGAATCGTTAAAGCTCAAGGAAGGCGGCTCCGACCGCGAAAAGATCAGCGCTGCCCTGCGGGATTATTCCGCCCGCTTTGAAACGCTCGACTTTTTGCAGATTCAAACCGGCATCCCCAAAGAGCAGTTTGAGCAGCAGATCAACAAGCTCATCAAGGACAAGGTTGCCTTCCGTGTCAGCGACAACGTGGTCATCCACACCGACTACCTCAACCGCTTAAAGGACAGCGCCGTCAAACTGCTGGAAAGCTACCACAAGGAAAATCCTCTGCGTGAGGGCATGAAGAAGGACGAGTTCCGCAACAAGCTCATCAAGTACGAGGACATCTCGGTGGTGGATAAGATCACCGATTCGCTGGTCAACCGCAAGGTGCTCAAGTATGTCAACAACTGCGTTGCCCTTGCCGACTTTGAGGTACAGCAGGACAACAACCAGCAGGAAATTGAAAACGCCTTTTTGCAGGGCGGCTTCTCCCCTGAATCGCCCGACCAGATTGCTGCCCGCTTCCCGAAGGTGAAAAACTTTAAGCAGGTGCTGGAATCGCTGGTCAACACCGGCAAACTGGTGCGTGTGGAGGAAAAGATTCTGCTGCACGCCGACTACTACAACAAGGCGCTCACCCTTGCCAAGGAGCACGTCGACCAAAACGGTCAGATCACCTTAGCAGAGATGCGCGACCTGATGGGCGCTTCCCGAAAATTTGCCGTTGCCGTTCTGGAATACTGGGATAAACGCGGCATCACCAAAAAGGTCGGAGACGCCCGCACCTTTAAGTAAGGTTTTATCTTGTCCCATCACAAAGGGTCGTGTATCGCCAGCGATACACGACCCTTCTTTTCTTCTATGTTTTTATTCCTGCTGCTCCTGCGGCTCTTCATCTAAAATAGTCACAGTAACAGCAGCTCCTGCCGTACAGGGGCAGCTTCTAAAATCCTTCGTCAAATCCCCCGCTTCCATCTGCTGCCCGTCAACGCCCAGTTTTGCCCAGAGGGTGACCTCTTCTCCGATGGCAAACGGCGTCTTTTGTTCGATTCGTTGGTCTATCACCGTCTGTGTCTGCTCAAAATTGGTCCCGATACTGCTGTAACTTGCCTTGGAAAATCCATTTTCGTCTATCAGGTAAAGGTCACATTCTTTGGTCGTCAGGCGTATTGCAATGCGAAGCGATTCGGACTTCTGCTTTACCTTTTCAAACATCTTACCCTGTTCTTTCCACTCTCCGTCGCGATAGCTCCAAAGGGAAATCTTCCACTGTTTGGCGTCCTCGTTGAGCTTTAGGTCAACAAACTGCAATTCGCTCTGGAACGGACGAAGCACCTCGGTGGTTTCCCGGGAAAAGCTGCTCGGCGCAACCGACAGCTCCGGTTTCTGCATCGAACAAGCACAGCAAGCAATCGCCAAAGCTGCCGCCAATAAAATCCCTGCCCATCTTTTCATCGTAAGATCTCCCCTTTTCTGTTCTATGGCTTTATTCTAGCAAAGATTTTGCCGAAACTCAATGGACATATTCTACAATTACCACAGTGTTTCTTTATTCATCCTCACTTTGCCGGAAACGGATTTGCCTTTGTCTTAACAAAGCCAAAAAGGAATCGACACTTTTTTGTGCAATCTTCCAATAATGCCGCCACAAAATAGAAACTTCTTGCCAATACTCTTTTTCTGTGTTATACTAGTTAAGCATTTGGGAGTGGATGGGTGCTGGTGTGCCCTCTGGTCTTCAAAACCAGTAATTGCAGTTAGTAGCTGCATAGGTGGGTTCAATTCCCACACATTCCCGCCAAAAGCTCATTCCAATCGGAATGGGCTTTTTCTTTTTAAAATCTCCGCAATAAAAAAAGAGGAACCGAAATCGGTTCCTCTTTTTTTACACAACTTACAGCTCACTTGGTCCATCGTATGGTTCAAATTCGCCGGGGAAGAGCATCTCTTCCACAATCTGCGCACAATCCATCACGCAGCCGCGGCAGGAGCGCAGGCGGTCGGTCTTGCCGTCGGTTCCGCGCAGGTCAGAACAAATCATGCTGGTGTTCTTCTGCTCAAAGCGTTTTGCCATCTCTTTGCCCAGGTCAAAGGTTGCAAATTTGGATGCAGGCTGTGCGAGGTTGGCATCGGAATTTTTCAATCCTGCCAGCATCATCATACCGCATACGCTGCCGCAGGTCTGGAACATTCCTGCAATTCCCAGTCCATACGCCTCCGCTGCGCGAAAGGCGGTCTTTTCATCCATTCCCAACCGCTCGCAGTAGGTGCAGACGACCGCCTGACAGCAGTTATATCCGTCCTTGTGTTTCTGTGCTGCTTCCCAAACTTTACTTCTTTCCACTTTTCTCGTTCCTTTCTTGTTTCCCGTTTATAAACAAATTGCCGCAAACAGATACAAAAGTACCAGCATTGCCGCATTTGCCGCTGTAAAGATTCCCAAATAGGGCAAAAGCTTTGCCTGCGGGGTGCGCGCATAGAGTTTAAAAGAAATCAGGCTTGCCAGCGAAGCCACCAGCGTCCCCAGACCTCCGATGTTGGTTCCCAGCAGCATCCCCTTTGCATCGCGGGTGAAATTGGACAGCAGCACCGCCGCCGGCACATTGCTGATGACCTGGCTGGAGCCGACCGCCACCTCCAGCGGATGGCCGCCGACCAGCGAGCGCGCCAGTTCGTAGAATTCGGGCACGCGCTTCATGTTGCCGATGAAGATGAAGAACATGCAGAAGGTGAGCGGCAGTCCCCAATCCACGTATTTGAATACGCGCCGATCGGTGAACAGGAACACGACGACCACGATCACGCACATCACCCACAGGGGAATCACGTCGGAGACGGCCAGTAGGCAGACGATGAACAGCAGCGAGTAGACGATGGTGCGCCAGCCGCCATAACCGGCGCCGTAGCCGGTGATACGAATCTCGTCGGGCTGGTGTTTGTTGCGCTCGGGAGCCAGCACGCCGGTTTCGAGGTCGCCCAGGTCGCCGACCGGTTTGCCGCCAAACACCACGGAAATCACGATGACCAGCAACACGGCCGCCGTGCCGGAATACGGTGCCATGATGCCGAGGAATTCCATGGTCGGCATGCCGGTCAGGGCTTTGAGATACAGGTTGTGCGCGTTGCCGATCGGGGTGAGCATACTGCCCACGTTCGCGCCAATGGTCATCAGCGTGACCACGAGGATGGTCTTATCCTCTTGCCCAGCCATGATGAGCACGGCCACCGCGAACGGCACAAACGTGACCAGCGCAACGTCATTGGTGATGAACATCGCGGAAAAGAACGTCAAAGCGACAAGCGTAATGACCAGTCCGCGCATGGTGCTGACCTTCTCCAGCAATCGCGAACCGATGATGCGGAACACGCCGATACGCTGGAATCCGCACACCACAATCATCAGGCAGATGAGCTGGCTGATGGTGCTGGCGTGAATGTAGCTTTTGTAATCGGCGTCCGGCGGCACAATGAAACACGAAATCAGGGCGAGTATTGCGGCGACGATGAGAATCGTCTCATTTTTGGCTACATTGATCAGCCAGCGTCGCATCCATTCCTCCGTGAATAACCCAATATCGCAACCATTCTATTTTACGCGCAGACCAGCATAAGGTACGTAGTCGCGTTGCGCTGGCGGACATGAGTTTTTGGACCGGTGCCGCACATCAGCCGCGCTCGTTTTTTTATTTGGACAAGGAAACATTGAGTTTGCATGTCTTCCATACAATGAACTGCCGCGCAATGCTGTGCCCGTATATACGGCTGCATCATTGTGTGGCAGGCCAGACACGAATACCGTACGTGGCTGGCTCATACCAATGGAACATAGTTTCATTCGAGGAAGAGGAGCGATGAAGTTGCGTATTACCCCAGTATTCCCGGTCAAACGTTTCGCCGCCGTGTCTGCACAGAACGTAAAGAACGTGCAGTTCGATTACACGAACATGCCCACGTATAACACGATCACCAAGTAGCGCACACTGCCGCACCGATCGGCGGCACTCGCCGCATACATGAATGGCCGGTGTGCTGCGGATTCCTTACCAAGAATCCGCAGCACACCGGCCATTCATGTTATATGCCGCAATACAGGGGGCAATCAGCCCTGCACCTTACCGCCTTGCGCGCTACGGTATCCGAAGTTCATCATCTCGCTGTTGTAGGCGACCACGCCACGGCCGACCGCCGGCAGAACGATCATGCCACCATCGCCATGATGCGCGGCGACTTCGTCCAAAGTGGCCGTCGCGGCATCTTCGACGTTCTCGCCGGCGAAACGCACACGATCCGACACCTGATGGGCGGCGACCACCTTGATGAATGCCTCGCCGATGCCGGTGCAGGACACCGCCACCGTGGACTGGTTGGCGAACGTGCCGCAACCGGGCAGCGGCGAATCGCCTACACGACCGTGCATCTGGTTGGTGATGCCGCCAGTGGACGTGCCGGCGGCGATATTGCCTTCGGCATCGCGCGCCACGGCGCCGATGGTGCCATGCTTCTCCCACTCATCGCCACCGGACTGAGCCTCGGCCAAGGACTGACGACGCTGTTCGGTGATGAAGTACTCGTTGCTTTCGGTCGCGACGCCCCAATCGGCGATTTCTGCATCGGTCGGGTCCGCGAACAGCACATGCTTGGTCTGCTCTTTGACGGCACGCGCCGCATCGATCGGGTTCTTCACGGTGCTTACGCCGGTGACCGCACCGACCTCGCCATCGCCGGTCATCAGGCAGGCGTCCATCTGGGCGATGCCATCGCTGGTCAGGGCGGCACCACGGCCGGCGTTGAATTCGGGAGCGTCTTCCATGACGTGGATGGCGGCGACCACAGCCTCATGCGCCGGTGCTCCGGATTCCAACAACTGGTATCCGGCATCGAGGGCGCGCTGCAGATCAAGTTCGACCTGGGCGATGCGTTCAGGCGTGCTGTGCTTGCCACGACTGCCCGCTCCGGCGTGAATGATAAGCGTGATGCCGGTTTCGCTGCCCGCCAGTTCAGTGGTCACCGGCGAAACGGAGGATGTGGTCATATCGTGTCCCTTTCTGAAGTCAGATGGATGTGCTGACGCCAACGTATCGTTGCTTCCACATGTATGATACCCGTTGATGGCCGCGACCGGTTCCGCATTTCGCATCATCGGCTCGCGATGGCGCGACTCGTTACTGCGCCACCTCGCCACTACGCCAGGGGCAATGCGATGCCGGCTCGATCGACCAGATCACGCAACGACCACGTGGTCTGTCCCGTTCGCCCGACAACGCTATGCGCATGCCACAGCGAACTGATGATGGCTTCCTCGCTTATTTATTCGTCGAATGCACTCATCGATGTGGGTATGTAGCCATCAAAAAAAAACTCGACAACCGCAATGAGCCAGTCACTTGACTACATCTGTGCTATCGCCTCGCCAATGATTCGAATGCCGGTATCAATGTCAGCAGCATCCGGGCGCACAAAGTTGAGACGAATATGGGAATCATCCATTTCGTCAACGTCGAACACGCTGCCCGGCATGAACGTAACGCCTTGGGAACGGCAGGATTCCAATACATCCAGAGAGCGCACGCCGTCCGGCAAAGAAACCCAAATATAGTAGCCACCTGCAGGCATGGTCCAATACACTTCATCCGGCGCATACTGCTCCAATGCTGCGATTGCTGCATCTCGTCGAATGCGGTAAGCCTTAATCAAACCGCGCAAATGTTCGGCGATGCGGCCTTCTTTAAGCAGTTCCAGGCAGATGCGCTGCGATGACGTGCTCGTATGCTGGTCGACCATGCGCCGCAGAGCCGCCAGCCGGTTGATCACATGCGGATCGGCCACAACCCATCCCGTGCGCAGGCCCGAAGTGACGGTTTTCGAGAACGTCGACAAATACATCACGTATCCCGCATTCTCCATGCCTTTAAGCGGTATGGGGCGATGCGCGTCGGACGATTCCCCGCCGTACCACAAATCGCCGTAAGCATCGTCTTCCACGATCAGACACTGATAGCGCCGCGCCACGTCAATGAGTTCGCTGCGTCGTTCGGGCGACAGCGTGGTACCGGTAGGGTTTTGGAACGTCGGGACGGTGTAAATGAGCTTGGGCCGGAATCGCGCGCAATACCCATCCAACAGGTCTGTACGCATACCGTGCTCGTCCACTGGAACGCCGATGATGCGCGCATCCGCCGAACGGAAGGTCTGCAATGCCGGGAAGAACGTGGATTGTTCGACCAGCACGCAGTCGCCGGGGTTGATGAACGCGCGCACGATGAGGTCAATGCCCTGCTCGGAGCCGGAGAGCACCATCACGTTGCGGACGCCGCATTGTACGCCTCGTGCGCGCATATGTTCGGCAAGCAGCGCACGCAACTCTTCGAATCCCTCGATAGGTGATTCCGGTTGGCCGTCGAATTCCCGCGATTCGAATGCTTCGATGCTGACCTTGCGCAGCAGATCGTCCGGGATATCCGCCGGGTTCGGCGAACCGGTGGCGAAGTCAATAATGGTGTCGCCGCGCTGCGCCCGCTCGGCCGAGGCGATGTCATGGTAGGTAAACCGGTTGGAATAATCAGAGAACAACACCGACCATGGCGGACGCACGACGGTTGGTTCCGGGCCCTGAACCGAACGGCTTTCACGAATCGTATGGACCGCCGCAGAGCTGCTGCCCTGGTCTGTCGTCAAGAAATCAGTGGAGGTAGCACGTTCTACGTCGCCGGAAGAGGAGGCTTGCGATGTTCCCATTTCTGCCGACGATCGTGTTGTTCGCGTTATTGCATTCCCGAAGTCACTGTTTGACGTGTGCGATGTTCGGCTTGCGGAGGCAGCCGGCAGCACGAACGTGCCTTTGCCGACTTTGGAGGCGATAAGACCTTCGTCCTTGAGCTGCTGATACGCCTGCAACACCGTGGTGCGATTGACTTCGAGACGTGAGGACAGCTCGCGTTCGGGAGGCAGGCGGTAGCCCTCGGCCATCGCGCCGGAGACGATCTGTTCACGCAGCTCGGCGGCCAGCTGCCGGTACATCGGCACCTTGCTGCGTCGATTCAGCTCAAGCTGCATGGCAGATCGTCTCCTTGATTCGTCAATCGGATACCAGTCTAACGGCAGACGAATCGACTACAGCGACAGGAAGAGCTCGTGGATGCGGGTATCGTCCGTGAGTTCCGGGTGGAAGGCGGTGGCCAGGATATTGCCTTGACGCAAGCCCACCACGTGGCCATCGACTTCGGTTTCGACCGTGGCTTCGGGTCCGACCGACACCACGTACGGTCCGCGGATGAATACCAGTGGGAAGTCCGTGATACGCTGCGGATCATCCGCTGCACCAAAATCGGCAGTAGCCTGGAAACTACCGAGCTGACGACCATAGGCGTTGCGGCGTACGACGGCGTCGAGCGCGCCAAAGTAGACGTTGTCGTCATTGTCGAGCTTTTTAGCCAGCAGAATCATGCCGGCGCAAGTGCCGAATACCGGTTTGCCTGCCTTGATGTGGGCGGCGATCGGCTCGAACAGTCCGGTCGAATGCAGGAGCTTGCCCTGTGTAGTGGATTCGCCGCCGGGCAGAATCACGCGGTCGATGGATTCATCGAAATCCTCGGCCGCGCGCAGCAGTTTCCACGGCGCACCGAGCTTGTCCAGCACCGCCGCATGTTCGGCGAATGCGCCTTGTACGGCCAGGATGCCGGTCACGCCGTGCTTGGCGTTTTTGGCGCCCGCGGATTCTTCTTTGGAAATATATTCAACAGCTACAACCATGTTGTCTCCTTGGGCCTTGACTCCCGCTGGCGGGAGCGTCACCCTTTCTTGGCTCCCCTCAAAGAGGGGAGCCAAGGTAATGCAGTCACTCGCCGCGAGCGGCCATGATGGTCTGAATCTCGTCCTCATTGATGCCGACCATGGCTTCGCCGAGGTTTTCGGACAGCTTGGCGAGCAGATCGGCGTCCTGCCAGTTGGCGGTGGCCTTGACGATGGCGGCGGCGCGCTTGGCCGGGTCGCCGGACTTGAAGATGCCGGAGCCCACGAACACGCCTTCGGCACCGAGCTCCATCATCAGGGCGGCGTCGGCCGGGGTGGCCACGCCACCGGCGGCGAAGTTCACGACGGGCAGACGGCCGTTGTCGTGCACGTACTTGGCCAGATCGTAGGGCACGGCCAGCTGCTTGGCGGCCTCGTAGACCTCGTCGTCGCGCAGGCCGACGAGTTCGCGGATCTGCTTGTTCATGGTGCGCATGTGGCGCACGGCCTGAATCACGTCGCCGGTGCCGGGCTCGCCCTTGGTACGAATCATGGCAGCACCCTCGGCGATGCGGCGCAGCGCCTCGCCCAGGTTCTTCGCGCCGCACACGAACGGCACGTCGAACTGGTTCTTGTCGATGTGGTACACGTCGTCGGCCGGGGAAAGCACTTCGGATTCGTCGATGTAGTCGATTTCGATGGACTGCAGAATGCGGGCCTCGGCGATGTGGCCGATACGCACCTTGGCCATGACCGGAATGGAGACAGCTTCCTGAATGCCCTTGATCATGGCCGGATCGCTCATACGGGAGACGCCGCCGGCGGCACGAATGTCAGCGGGGATGCGCTCCAGCGCCATCACCGCGCAGGCGCCGGCATCCTGCGCGATTTTCGCCTGTTCGGGCGTGGTGACGTCCATGATCACGCCACCCTTGAGCATCTGGGCCAGATTACGGTTGAGTTCCGCACGATTCTGCGTCATGAGTTTCCCTTCGTTTCGACGCTGCTTGGTATCGCGCTTCATTATTGAACGGATTGGATTGGCCCACCCAAACCAGTCCAATTTGGATGGGGCCAATCCGCAACTTCTGCACCCATCCAATCCAACCTCCACACGTTTATCTCTCCCATTTGGCATGTAATCCCTGATTGTCAATCAATCACAGGCCAGGAGGAGAAGAGTTGGCATGCGTGCGATTACTTGCTATTCGCATCGTCCGCATCGCCCGAAATGCCATCCACATATTCAAGAATGTCGCCGGGCTGGCAATCCAATGCCGCACAGATGGCGGCGAGGGTGGAAAAGCGGATGGCGGAAACGCGATTGTTTTTGATTTTGGAAAGGTTCACGTTGGTGATGCCCACCTGATCGGCCAGCCAGTTGAGTGAGCGGCCTCGCTCGACCATGATGCGGTCGAGGCGCAGGACGATATGGCCTATGCCGGCCGGACCGGTGGAGTTTGAGTCAGCCGCATTCAGGCCGGTCTCGCTCGAATCAACGATGTTCAGGCTGTCCTCATTCGGGCCCTCGGTGTTCGGACCGGCCCTGTTCGGACCGGCGCCACGCGGGTCTACGGCGCTCTTCCCCCTCACAGCAGACCGTCGACTTCCCGTTGCAGACCCATGCCATAATCGAAGATGCGCGCAATCAGCAACAGGATAATGCCAATCATCACCATCATGCCGCTCATCCATAAGCCCCAGTTGCCGCCCGTGCCAGCCAGGAAACATACGATGAAGTTCACCAGACCCACAATCGGCGCGACAATCAGATACCAGCCAGCCCTGTTCAACCGGTCGGACACCATGCCTTGGAAAGGCGTGGCATCCCTGCCGTCTGCAAGCCACACCGTCAAGTCCTTGCACAGTGCGGCCATTTCGGAGAACGCCAAGGCCAGTAGAGCGTAGACCACCATTCTCGCCAGACCGGTGGAGATGGTAGCTACCATGTTGACGGGACCGTCGTGGAAGTTCTGCAGATTATAGGAGTAGTCCAACAAGTCGCCCTTGATGCTGAGGGTGAACGCGCCGCCGACATTCAGGTCGACACTGCCGAAGTTCGCGGCGAACGAGCGCGGGGAAATGAGGAATACCACCCACACCACGGCCGCGAGCGCTGCGATGATCCATAGGAGCGCGGCACCGATGCGGGCCAGGATCAAGGCCGCGCCACCGGCCTTATCCAAACCGAAGGATAGTTTCTTTGTCGTTGCCATGATTGAGCCTCCGCTTCATTGCGCAAACCAAGCAATTCATACTTGCATTATACCATAATTTATCGTTTGTCATTAAAAAGTTAATATCAAACGAATAGTTGATGTGACATCGATGCTGCGCGATATATCTGACGTCGCTTCTCTCGCCCCGCCCGACTGCGGCCAGTAACCTCCCTCGTCAGAGGGAGAGATTATTAGCCAACGGTGTTGCCATAGATTTGGGCTTGGAGATCTTTGCGAGCAGTCTCCATACGGGTGATTTGGCCAAGGAGGGTTATCTTCTCTTCGCCGTCGGGCAGTTGGGCCATGCGGCGTTTGGCCAAGCCGATCTGGCGCATGAAGCCCATGTCCAGTAGTCGGGTGAGGAGCTCGGTGGCATAGCGCTGCTCTTCCGGCGTGGCAGGGCGCAGCTGCACGGCGGCAGCACCGCCGGGCGCGTTCGACTGCGGAGGCTGCGCACCGTTGCCACTATCGTCGCCAGGCAGAGGCAGAGGCATGACAGCCAGCTCGTTGATCACCTGATTGAGCATCGGCCCGCCTGCCTTGGTGAGGTTGTGCATCCACAGACCCTGCGGGGTGTCATCGGACGGCAAGCCGCCAGCTGCCGCAATCGCTTGGAACAAAGTGCGGAACACCGAAGTCATGAAATGGTCGATGGTCAGCTGCCCGAACATGGTGCGGTCGATGGCGCGCGGCACCTGAATCAGCACGGCCATGAACTGCTGTTCGGCGATGAATACGGCGTCGTCGATCTTGAAATATGCCTGTTCGGCGGCGTCACGGCGCTCCAAGGCCTTGCGCGTGGCCGGATTGGCGTACGGGTTGGTGCCGGGTTCCACACGCGGCTCGTCACGCTCGAATCGACGTTTGGGCGCGTAGGCGTCCTCATCGCGTACATGCATCTGCCGGCGTGCGTTCATCACCTCACGGCGCATCACCTCAAGGTCCACGCCGATACGGCCCGCGGACTTGCGCGCGTAAGCGTCCCACAGGGAGCGGTCGCGAATCTGCGCCACCAGCGGGGCCACGGCTTTCATCGCACCCACTTGGCCGGGCGTGTAGGTCAGATCGAACCGGCTGATGGCGGCGTCGATCACGAAATCATACAACGGTTTGGCCCGGGCGATCAGCGAGCGCACTGCCTCGTTGCCTCGCTCGATGCGCAGGTCGCACGGGTCGAGATTGTCGTCGGCCACGGCCACGAAGGTTTGGGAGAGGAAGGCCGAATCGAGGCCGAAAGCGTGCAGCGCGGCTTTCTGGCCGGCGGCGTCACCATCGAACGTGAACACGATGCGCGAGCTCAACGGCTGGTCCTTGACCTTCAACGGCCCGACCAGCTGGACCGCACCCAGCGAATCGTCGGCGATCAGGCGGCGCACAATCTTGGCGTGCTCGGCGCCGAACGCCGTGCCGCACGTGGCGATGGCGGTGTCGATGCCGGCCAGATGCATGGCCATCACGTCCGTATAGCCTTCGACGATCACCACCTGCCGCTTCTTGACGATGGCGGATTTGGCCAAATCGATGCCGTAAAGCACCTGGGTTTTGCGGTAGAGCTGCGTATCAGGCGTGTTGATGTATTTGGCGGCGATCTGGTCGTCCTCATACAGCTTGCGCGCGCCGAAGCCGAGCGTGCGGCCGGTCGAATCGCGGATGGGCCAGGTCACTCGGCCGCGGAAATAGTCATAGATGCCGCGCTGGCCTTGACGGGCCAAGCCCGCGTCGAGGATTTCCTTCTGCGTAAACCCCTTGGAGGCCAAGTGGCGCACGAGATTATCCCAGCCTTGGGGCGCGTAGCCGCAACCGAAACGTTCGCAATCAGCTTGGGAGAAGTTGCGGCCGCCAAGCAGCTTGCGGGCGGGCAGTGCTTCCTTGGTCAAGATCTGGGAGACGAAGAAGCGCTGGGCTTCCTCGCAGGCTTCCAGCAGTCGCGTGCGCTTGGAGCCGGTGTTTTCGTGGGCCGGTCCGTTGCCGCTGTTCTCGTAGTGCAGCTCGATATGGTACTTGTCGGCGAGCAGTTCCACGGCTTCGCGGAAGTCGATGTTTTCGGATTGTTCGACGTATTTGAATACGTCGCCACCCAAGCCGCAGCCGAAGCAGTGCCACACGCCGAGCGAGGGACGCACGTTGAAGCTGCCGGTTTTCTCGTCGTGGAACGGGCACAGACCCACGAAGGTGCCGGTACCGGAGGGCTTAAGCGTTACGGTCGCAGATACAATGTCATACAGGTCCGCGGCGGCGCGCACCTTCTCGACATCTTCCTTCTTAATCATTCCGACCATAAGTCTCTAGAGTACCGCCTCACCTGAGACACGGTAAATTTTTACCGTCGGTTATCATTTCTTCCGCGAAACTCCCTTCAGTCGCCTACAGCGACAGCTCCCCTCACCCGAGGGAAGCTGGCTCGCGCAGCGAGACTGAGGGAAGCGCCCGCCCAACACGCCCTCAGCACAAAATGGAGTGCAGGGCCAGGGCGGAGTTGTCGGTCAGGCTCGCGACCTGGTCGATGGCGACGCGCAGTCGTTCGTCGTCGTTGGTGGATTCGTTCCAATCGGCCAGGAACTGGCTTTCCAAAGCGTCGGACGGGAGCGGCGAATCGGCCATAAGCACATCGACCAAATCCGATACGATCTTGAGCTCCTCCTGATGGAATGGCTCGCGCTCGCGAGGAGCCATGACGAAGTACACGGCGATGCCCTTCAGCGCCACGATCTCGTAATTCGTGTTCTCGGGAATCACGATGTTCGCGGAATACCGGGTCAACGGCCCGGGCCCGTACGTGTCGCGCGTGGCGGTTTCCACCGACCAGCAGAAGCGGCCGATCAAATCGGACGTAATGTTCTTAAGCTGTGCCAACGATTCGCGCGAACCATTGAAATGTGCAGGGAACAAATACTCTCGGCGCAATCGCATGAACGCGGCCAGCAGCTTGTCGGCATCCCACTTCGCCCCATACCATGCGCGCGTCTGCTCGATGATGTGGTCCAGCATCTTCGGATCGGCGAGCACAATCGGATCGAACGCGCCGGTGGCGATGGAATCCTCGACGTCATGCACGGAGTAGGCGATATCATCCGAAAGGTCCATGATCTGGCATTCCATGGGCTTGGCGGCCTGGGGCGCGCCGATCTTGAGCCATTGGAACACCGGTTCGTCATCCGGGTAGACGCAGAATTTCTTCGACCGCTCCCCCTTCGGGTGTCGGTCGGCTTCGGACAAGGTCCACGGGTATTTGACGGCCGCGTCCAAGGCCGCACGGGTCAGGTTCACGCCGGCCGAACGCCCGTCCGGGTGAAAGATCTTGGGTTCGAGCCGGGTCAGGATACGCATGGTCTGTGCGTTGCCCTCGAAGCCGCCGATATTGCCGGCGATGTCGGCGAGCGCACGCTCCCCATTGTGCCCGAACGGCGGGTGACCAAGGTCGTGGGCCAGACAGGCGCAGTCGACCACGTCCGGATCACAGCCGAGCAATGCGCCGATTTGGCGACCGATCTGGGCGACTTCCAGCGTATGCGTCAGTCGAGTGCGAGCGAAATCGTCGGTACCGGCAATCAGAATCTGGCTTTTCGCGCCCAAACGCCGCAAAGCGGACGAATGAATCAGTCGCGCGCGATCGCGCTCGAACGCGGTGCGCGACTTGGATTTGGGCGGCTCGGGTGCCCATCGCTCCTCGTCGAAGGCGCTGTAGCCCTCGTCGCTCAGCACCTGTTCCCCATCCAAAGTCGTTTCCATATGCCAAGCATAGGCACACATATCGGCCGCAGTAATCCCGACTTCCCGAATATGTGCCACTGACGTCAACTCAACGGCACATATTCGGGAGATTGGGGCCGATTTCCCGAATATGTGACGCTCAGCACATATCAGTGGCACATATTCGGGAAGAAGGGATTACGGGGTGCCACCGTATGGCGGTAATGCACCTTATAGCAGCGTGGCGGGGTCGAGTTTGGCGAGGTCGGCGGCGGGCAGCACTTCGGCGGCATGCTCGTAAAGGCGCGGGATGCGGTTGCGCAGGCAGGTGAAGATCTCGTAGCTGATGGTGTCGGCGGCGCGGGCCCAATCGTCGGCGGTAGGCTCAACGTAATCCTCGCCGCGGCCCGGGCCGAACAGTTCGACCGTGTCGCCCTCGTGAACGCCGAGTTCGGCGGCGGATCCGTGCAGGTCCACGATGAACTGGTCCATGCACACGCGGCCGCACACGCGGTAGATCTTCGGGCCTTCGGTGGTCATGATGCGCACCGGGCCGCCCGGCTTCTCCACGTGCTTGGCACCTTCCATATCGAAACCGGAAGCGGAGCGGTGGATGCCATCGGCGTAGCCCAGCGGCACAATAGCGGTCGAGGTGTTGTCCGGGGTCAGGTAGGTGCGGCCGTAGGAGATGCCGTGGCCGGCCTCCACATCCTTGACCGTGCCGAGCTGCGCCTGCAGGCGCATGGCCGGGGTCAGATGCCAGTCGCGCGGGGTGCCCATCGCGGGATCGGGCTCGTAGCCGTACAGGCCGATGCCGGGGCGGGTGAGTTCGAAGTGAATCTCCGGGCGGTCCAAAGTGGCCGCTGTGTTGGCCAGGTGACGGATCTCCGGCGGAATGCCGGCCTGTTCCATGCGGCGCGTGAAGTCCTTGAATGTTTCGATCTGGCGGTCGGTGGAGGACACGAATTCGGACACATCGGGCGAATCGGCCACGGCGAGATGGCTCCACTGACCCACAATATGCAACACGCCCTCTTTGGCGAGCGGCACGAGTTTGGCGAGCGCGGCGTCGAATCCGGCCGGTGTGAAACCGTTGCGACCGAAGCCGGAATCGACCTTGACGTGTACGCGGGCGGGCTTGCCGAGCTTGCGTGCGGCGGCGGCCACCGCGTCGATGCCGGGCAGGGAGCCGACCGATACGTCGATGTCGGCGGCGATCAGCTCGTCGAACGGGACTTCGGTGCCGTTGTATACCCAAGTCAAAATATGGCAGCGGTCGGGGCCGATGCCGAGCTTGCGCAGCAGCAACGCTTCGTGCGACTGCGCGGTGCCGAGCCATGTGGCGCCGCCGGCGAGCGCGGCTAGGGCGGCGGGCAGCAGTCCGTGGCCGTAGGCGTCGGCCTTGACCACACCCATCACCGCCGTGCCGGAAGCGGGCCCGCCGACCACGGAGACCAGGTGGGCCATGTTGTCGCGCATGGTTTTGAGGTCCACGATGGCCTGTGCGGGGTATTGGCGGCGGGCGGCCGCATAGTTGGCCTTGCCCTGCTCGGACGAGAATGCGATTTCAGGTGCTGCGTTCATGCTCATAGACACCTATTGTTGCGCGAGAATGTGACGTGTAGTCGCAATCGTCTGTTTTCGCCCGGCAGTCGTACACTAATGACCGATATGCGGTTTCTCGGAAGCCGCCTTTGATTCCCGGCGTTGAGGCGTGCCGGGATCCCGGAAATCCGTCCGGTTCAGCCCCATAATCCTAGATTTCATGAGAGAAGAACATGGATCTGTTTCGTAAGAAAAGCGTGGATCAGCTTGTCGCCGAATCCACTCCCCTCAAGCGCACGATGCGCACCTTCGATCTGACGATGCTCGGCATCGGCGCGATCATCGGCACCGGTATCTTCGTGCTCACTGGCAAGGGCGCGCTGACCGCCGGCCCGGCCCTGTCCGTATCGTTCCTGCTGGCCGCCGTCTGCTGCGGTTTTGCCGGTCTGTGCTACGCCGAGTTCGCCGCCATGGCCCCGGTGTCCGGCTCGGCCTACTCCTATGCCTATCTGGCGTTCGGCGAGCTCATCGCCTTCGTGATCGGCTGGGATCTGATTCTGGAGTACGCCCTGCAGGCGGCCACAGTGTCCGCCGGCTGGTCGGGCTACTTCAACAAACTGCTGGAAGGCTTCGGCCTGCACCTGCCGGTCGAGCTGACCGCCGCCTACGGCACCAACCCGGACGTCACCACCTACTTCAACCTGCCCGGTTTCGTCATCGTGCTCATCATCACGTGGGTGCTCTCCATCGGCATCAACCAGACCAAGCGCACCAATGACGTGATGGTGCTCATCAAGCTCGCCATCATCGTGCTGTTCATCGTGTGCGCCGTGTGGTATGTCAAGCCGTCCAACTGGCAGCCGTTCTCCCCGTACGGCATCTACACTTTCCAGCCCGGCTCCACCCAGCCGTACGGCATCGTGCCGGCCGCTTCCATCGTGTTCTTCAGCTTCATCGGCTTCGATGCCGTGTCCTCTTCCGCTGAGGAGACCATCAACCCGAACAAGACGCTGCCGCGCGGCATTCTGCTGTCCCTGGCCGTTTCCACCGTGCTCTACGTCATCATGACCCTGATCATGACCGGCGTGGTGCCCTACAAGGAGTTCGCCAAGTACATCGACGCCCCGGTGGCCGGCGTGATTCTGGAGACCGGCATGAACTGGCTCGCGGTGATCGTGAACCTGGGCGCCCTCATCGGCATGACCACGGTGATGCTCGTGCAGCTGTACGGCCAATCCCGTATCTGCTACGCCATGAGCCGTGACGGCCTGTTCCCGAAGTTCTTCGGCCACGTGCACGAGAAGTACCGTACCCCGTTCAAGGGCACCTGGTTCTTCGGTCTGCTGACCGCGTTCGCCGGCGGCTTCATCAACATCAACGTGCTGTTCGAGCTGGTGAACATCGGTACGCTGTCCGCGTTCATCATCGTGTCGGCCGGTATTCTATGGATGCGCAAGACCCAGCCGAATGCGCCCCGCGGCTTCCGCGCGCCGGGCGTGCCGGTCACCCCGATTCTGGCCATCGTATTCTGCTTCGTGCTCATCGCCGGTCTCAACTGGGAGACCTGGGTGCGTTTCGCCGTCTGGTTCGGTCTGGGCCTGATCGTGTACTTCGGCTACAGCCGCAAGCGCTCCAAGCTCGGCCTTGAGCAGAAGGCCGGGGCTGACGCCAAGGTCGCTGCGACTGAGGACTGAGGTCTATCGGCTGACCGATAGCCGATGGCTGCTTTCGTGAAAACCGTACGCTGAGTTACTTTCAGCGTACGGTTTTTGCGATATGCACGAGTTTGAACGGGCGGCCGACGGACCGTACGTGCGCGACGACGTGGACCTTACCTGACCAGCTCCACCGCGGAACCGAACACGCTGGCGACAGCCACACTCACCACTCGTGGCGCTGATAGGCGATTCTGGTGGTGTCGACCGGCCGGTCGAGCAGCTGGATCAGGCCGCAACGGGCGAAGCCGGAGCTTTCGAGCACGTGCTGCATGGCCTTGTTATTGGGGTGGGTGTCGGCGCGCACGTTGCCGTAGTGCTTCAGGGCCCACCTGATACAGTCGCGGGCCGCGTGGCGCACCAGACCGGATGCGGCGATGCGGTGGATGGTCACATAGGCGTCGTTGTCCAGCCAGGCGCCGTCGATTTTGGCGTAGGTCGGATCCTCGCCCGGGCACAGGGCGAACTGGGCCAGAATGCGTTCGTGGCCATTGCAGGTGTCGACCAGCAGCATCGTACGCTGGTTGGCGATGTCGTCCTCAATCATCGATTCACGCGGAAATTCGTTGCCCCACTGGGTGGGGTTGCCGTTGGCGGCCATCAACGCGCGTGCGCGTGCGTAGATTTTCTGCATCTGCGGCAGATCGCGCATGGTGGCGTGGCGGAAACGGCGGCCTGTCGCCTTGTTTGCAGCGTTCGACTGAGTCACTTCCACCTCTCCAACATGCCAAGCTACCGATGTGCAGCGGCCAACGATTAACTGACGGCAAACCTACCATGCCATAGGCACAAACATAGGCACAAAGAAACCCCGTCCGCGTGGTATGCGGGGGCGGGGTTCTTCCATGCCGATTGGCTTGCGATCAGACGACCTTGCGCTCGAACGGGTCGGAGCTGATGCCTTCCTCAAGGATCTGCTTGGCCCATTCCTTGGCGGTGAACAGGCTGTGGTCGCGATAGTTGCCGCAGCTCTTCTCGGTGGTGGCGGGCACGTCATCCCACGTGGCCTTGTACGCGATGAACTCCAACGATTCCTTCAGGGCCTTGGCCACTTCCTCGGTGGGGTGGGTGCCCCAGGTCAGCAGGTGGAAGCCGGTGCGGCAGCCGAACGGCGAGCAGTCGATGTAGCCGGGAATGCGTTCGCGCAGCAGCACGGCGATGGTGTGTTCGATGGTGTGCAGGCCGCCGGTGGGGATGGCCTGCTTGTTCGGCTGGGTCAGGCGCAGATCATAGTTGGAGATCACGTCACCGTGAGGGCCCGTTTCGGTGTCGATGTAACGCACGTACGGCGCCTTGACCTTGGTGTGATCAAGCTGGAATGATTCGACGACGGGCTTTTCGGCCGTTTCTTCTGCCATGCTGTTGCCTTTCTACTTGCTGAGTGTTCGGTCATGAAGCATCGAACAGTCATCGTAGTCGAGCCAGCCCAAGAACGCCCGCAAATACTCCGCAGTTCGCTATAGGAGATTGTTATGACGCACTCCCGGCATTGAACGAGGCGATGGCTTGCATGAAGCGCTGGCCGTAGAGGTCGAGCTTGTGTTGACCGACGCCGTTGACCGCCAGAAATTGCGCATTGGTAACCGGCTTGATGCGGGCCATGTCGCGCAAGGTCTTGTCGGAGAACACGATGTACGGCGGCTTGCCGATTTCCTGGGCGATGGTGCGTCGCAGTTCGCGTAGCTTCTGGAACAGCGATTCCTCGTCATCGTCCGGGATATACGAGCCCAGCGCATCGCCGGGAACATTGGCGGAATCGGCAGTATCAGCCACTCCCCCGCTCCGACCGGAACCGGCCGCCGCCGACTTGCGTTCCACCCGTTTGATCTCATAGTGGAAGTCGGGAGCGGCGGTTTCGGCCGCCCGCGCACCGAACATGACGATTAGCATACGCCCTTCGGCGATTGACAGGTACCCGTCCGTGGCCATCTGGCTCAACACGTCGCGCACGCGAGCCTCGTTCACGTCCTTGAGCATGCCGAAGGTGGGCATCCGCTCCGGGTTCAGCCATGCCAGATCCTGTGCCCGCGAACCGCGCAGGATCTTGACGATCTTGCCGGAACCGACGCGCTGCCCCACGTCATGCACGCAACGGCTGATCGCCTGCGCCACGCGGGTCACGTCGATGGTCTCGAACGTGCTTTCGCAGTTCGAGCAGGCACCGCATTTGCCGGACTGCGAAGAGTCCGCCGCAATGTCTTCACCCGCCGTGGAACCAGCATTCGGCGACAATTCCTGACCGAAATACCGGGTCATATACCGGTGCAGGCAGTCAGTGGTGCGGCAGTAGCCGACCATACCGTCCAGCAGCCGGCGCTTGGACTGGCGAACGATTTCCTGCTCTTCGGGAGTCAATCGTTCGTTCTCATAATCGTTATCCAGCAACCGACGCCGGGTGACGATGTCTGACTCATTCCACAGCAGCGTGCATCGGCTGGGCTCGCCGTCACGGCCCGCGCGGCCGGCCTCCTGATAGTAGGCCTCAATGGATTCGGGCAGATTGTGGTGGATGACGTAACGCACGTTGGACTTATCGATGCCCATGCCGAAAGCGTTGGTGGCCACGACCACCGGCACCTTGTCGGTGATGAAGTCGCGCTGGGCCGCCTCACGCGCGTCCGGCGACATGCCGCCATGGTAGGCAACGGCCGGATGCCCCATCTGGTTCAGCGTGTCGGTGAGCGCTTCGGTGGTCTTGCGGGTGGCGCAGTAGACGATGCCGGATTCGTCCGGATGGTCGGCCACATACCGCGCCACCCATGCGGCCTTGTATTTGGTTTCCAGTTTGACCACATCAAAATACAGGTTCGGCCGGTCGAATCCGGTAACGGTGACGGCCGGATTCCGCAATCCCAGCAGTCCCACGATGTCCCGGCGCACCCGTTCGGTGGCGGTGGCGGTGAACGCACCCACCGGTGGACGCTGCGGCAGCCCGGCGATGAAATCGCCGATACCTAAGTACGACGAGCGGAAGTCCTGACCCCACTGGGAGACGCAGTGGGCTTCGTCCACGGCGATCAGCGAGATCGGCGTACGGGCGGCAAAGTCGCGGAATCGCCCGGTTTCCAAGCGTTCCGGGGCCACGTACAGCAGTTTGATCTGCCCGGCGGCGGCTTGGGCGAACACCATCGCCTGCTCGTCGGGAGTTTGAGTGGTATTGATGAACGCGGCCGGCAGACCGAGGTCGTTCAGCGCATCGACCTGGTCGCGCATCAGGGAAATCAAGGGAGATATGACCAAAGTCATACCCGGGCTGAGCGCGGCGGGAATCTGGTAGCACACGGACTTGCCTGCGCCGGTGGGCATCACGCCCAAGACATCGCGTCCGGCAAGCAAAGCCTCGACAATTCCTTGCTGTCCGGGCCTAAACGAGTCATAGCCGAAGTATCGTGTGAGCGCCTCCAGCGCCGCCTGATGTGCTGTCATAAACGACCAGTGTAGGCCGACCGCGGCTGGATTTCAGCGTATAACGGAATACCTCGCAACGATGTACGTAGCCCTTCCGTATTATTATGCGTCAAGGAACGTTATTCCCGGCATATCGCACGATATGCCGCTTTGAGAGAACTAAGACGGGGCATTTTGATGGCCAACGATACATTTTCCTTCTCCTCTCCTGACGATCAGGAGACGGCGGTGCTGCAGCCTGTGGCCACCGATGGGCTGTTCGCAGCCGCGGATTCAGGTACCGCCACACCACAGCAAAGTGACAATGGCACCAATAACCATGCCGATAATACAGCCTATGTGGGTGAACATGTTATGGCATCTACCACCGCTAAATCACATGGCAAGGCCGCACGGATTGCCATCATAACCATATTTGCAGTGTTGCTTGCCGCATTAATAGCCTATTTCTTCGTCGGACGTTGGTACTTCCAAGACAAGGCTGCGCCCGGTGTTCATTTGGGCAATGTCTCTGTCATGGGCCAGACCCGCGAAGAACTTGCGAATACTGTGAAGCAGCGGCTGAATAACACCACGGTGACGTTCACCGCCGAAGGCAACAGCGTCAAAGCCTCGCTGAAGGACCTTGGCGTCACCGTCGACACGGATAAAACCGTGGATGCGCTGTTGAACGCGAAGACCGGCGACGTGGCCAAGCTCAATATTTTCGATCAGCCGCATATCGCTCTGACCGCCACCAGGGACAAAGAGACTGCCGAACAATTCGTCACCGCCGGCCTGGTCGATGAGGCCGACCGAGCGCAGATTGCCACCGTTGTCTACAACAAGAGCACCAAGCAGTTCGATTACACCGCGGGTCAGGATGGCAAGGGCCCGGATATCAATGTTGTCAATGCTGCAGTCAAGGAGGCCGTCGCGACCCCGGGCGAAAATGCGACGGTGCCGGTCAAGCTACAGACCGCAAAGAATCCGATTGATGACGCGAGCGCACAGCAAACACAGTTTGACGCCAATGCCAGGCTTGGCCTCAAACTGACCGTAGACAACGGCGTGAACAAGAGCGTCACCATCCCGGCCGATACCATTGCCTCATTCCTCAAGCCCACGGTGAATAAGGCGGAAGGCACCATGAGTCTGGTAGTCGACCGCGATGCCATCACCAAGTACGTCACCAGTGACAGCGTAACCAAAGAACTGACTGTTCCCAAGGTGACACGCGAGGTCTACATCACGCCGAAAGACGAAGGCGGCGTGGAAATTGGTGCCGATAAGACACTCGGCGTGGATGGTATTGAAGTGACTGGTGCCGGGGACGCCCCCGAACGTCTGGCTACCGCCATCGAGCAGAACCAGTCCACTGATTCCACTGTGGCTGTGAAAGACAGCCCATATGATGTCAAGCAGGTCGAGGTGCCTCATAACTTCGATACGGCAAATGGCGATAAGTGGGTTCATGTTGATCTGACGAACCAGACTGCCACTGCATATCAGGGTACCACGGTGGTCAAGAAGTTCAACATCGCTTCTGGCAAGCCCACCGCCGATGGTTCCATGCTGTCCGATACCGGCACGTTCTACGTGTATCTCAAGTACGAATCGCAGACCATGGTTGGCGAAGGCTACAACCAGCCAGGCACGCCGTGGATTTCCTACTATAACGGCGGCGAGGCCCTGCACGGTGTTCCTGCATACATGTGGGGCGAGCACCCCATCTATGTGCAGCAGGGTATCCCAGGCTCGCACGGCTGCATCAACATGCAGGTGGCCGACGCCAAGTGGATGTACGACTTTGCCACCATCGGCACTCGTGTGGTCGTTGATGGCACCACACCGACTTCCGGTCAGACGTTGCGCCCGGCTGGTGCGGATGCCACTGGATGGCAGGGCGGCAACGCCAGCTGATTCAATATGTTTAATCGATAACGGAAAATCCCCGACCCTTGTGGGCCGGGGATTTTTTGTAGGTACCAATCGATAGCGAGTCCGCCGATAAGCGTGGTGGCACCGTCAATACGGTGCCACCAGTACCGTCAGTACGGTCAGATACGATCCAACGCCTGCTTGAGATCGGCGATAAGGTCGTCGGCGTTCTCGATACCGACCGAAATGCGCACCAGGTTGGCGGGCACCTGCAGGGTGGTGCCGGCCACGGAGGCGTGGGTCATGGCGGCGGGCACCTCGATGAGGCTTTCCACACCGCCGAGCGATTCGGCCAGTGTGAAGATCTGCGTGTGGTCCACGAAGTGCTTGGCCGCCTCGGCGCCGGCCGCGAGCTGCACGGAGACGATGCCGCCGAAGCCGCCGTGCATCTGGCGGGCGGCGATTTCATGACCCGGGTGGGACTCGAGGCCCGGGTACCAGACGCGCTCAATCACATCAGAGGGCTGGGATTCGAGCCATTCGGCCACCTTCAGGGCGTTGGCACTGTGGCGCTTGACGCGCAGATCCAGGGTCTTCAGGCCGCGGATGTCCAGCCAGGAGTCGAACGGGGAGGGCACTGCGCCGGCGGCGTTCTGCAGGAAGGCGACCTTCTCGCGGGTCTCCTCATCGTTGACCACCACGGCACCGCCGACCACGTCGGAGTGGCCGCCGATGTACTTGGTGGTGGAGTAGACCACCACATCGGCGCCATCGGCCAGCGGGTGCTGAAGGGCGGGCGAGGCGAAGGTGTTGTCGACAGCGACCTTGGTGCCGTACTTGTGGGCGACTTCGGTGGTGGCCGCGATGTCGGTGATGTTGAGCAGCGGGTTGGACGGGGTCTCGACCCACACATACTGGTAGTGCTTGGAGGCCAATGCGGTTTCCACGGCTTTCAGATCGGTGATGTTCACCACGTCGAGGCCCACACCCCACGGCACGAACACCTTGGAGAGCAGGCGGTAGGTGCCGCCGTACACATCGTTGCCGAGCAGGATGTTGTCGCCGGGCTTGATGGTGGAGCGCAGCAGCACGTCGATGGCGGCCAAGCCCGAGGAGAAGCTCAGCGCGTACTTGCCGCCTTCCACGGCGGCGAGCTGCTCGTCGAAGCTGGTGCGAGTGGGGTTGATGGAGCGGGAGTAGTCGTGGCCTCCCCTGAGGCCCAACACGCCATCCTGCTTGAAAGTGGAGGTGGCGAAGATCGGCGTGACGACCGCACCGGTGGTCGGGTCGGGCTCCTGGCCGGCGTGGATGGCGCGAGTGGCGATGTCGGTGTTGGCGAACTTGGCGTTGTATTCAGCGGACATGATATTGGGTTCCTTTCGGGATCGTTCCGTATTCGAAGGTAGAACAGGTGCGGTTGGTTAGTGCGGATGTTGGTATTGATTCTTTTGATAGCTAGTTATGGAGTCCGTCCCCAGCTCCCTCATCAGAGGGAGCTCCGTTAAGGTACTGCTCGGCGAGGGAGGGCTTGCTGGTGCGCTCCACGATGTCGCCGTAGCCGTTGGCACGCATCCAGTCGTCGTTGAAGATCTTCTCCAAGTAGCTGCGGCCGGAATCAGGGGCGAGCACCACCACGATCTGGTTCTCGTCCAAATCATTGGCAAGCGCGTACTTGATGGCGCTGGCCACAGCCATGCCGGACGAGCCGCCGACCAGCAGCGCCTCCTCGCCGGCCAGACGGCGGGTCATTTCAAAGGCTTCGGCGTCGGACACGCGCACGATGTCGTCGGTGATGTTCCGGTCGAAGGCCTTGGGATAGAAGTCCTCCCCTACGCCCTCGATATCGTACTGGTGGACTTCGTCGCGTGAGGAAGCGGAGTAGATGGAGCCTTCCGGGTCGGAGCCGATGACCTTGACCGCGCCGTTGGAGGCTTCCTTGAGGTACTTGCCGGTGCCGGAGATGGTGCCGCCGGTGCCGATGCCGGCCACGAAGTGCGTGACCTTGTGGTCCGTGGCCTCCCAGATCTCAGGTCCGGTGGTGTAGTAGTGGCTCAGCGGGCCGTTCGGATTGTCGTACTGGTTCGGGCGGAAGCCGCCGGGAATCGTATTGGCCAGTCGTTCGGCGACCTGATAGTAGGAGCGCGGGTCGTCCGGGCCGGCGTCGGTTGGCGTGACGATGACTTCGGCACCGTAGGCGCGCAGCACCGCGCGCTTGGATTCGGAGACCTTGTCCGGCAGGGTGAAAATCGTGCGGTAGCCGCGCTGCTGGGCGACCAGGGCCAGGCCGACGCCGGTGTTGCCGGAGGTGGGTTCGACGATCACGCCGCCGGGCTTCAGTTGGCCGGACTGTTCGGCGGCGTCGATGATGCGTTCGGCAATGCGGTCCTTGGAAGATCCACCGGGGTTGAAGTATTCGACTTTGACGGCGATGGTGGCTTTGACGCCGGCCGCCTGCGGAATGTGGTTGAGCTTGACGAGCGGGGTGTTGCCGATGAGTTCTGCGAGGCTGTTGTGGATGGTCATGTGAAGTCCTTCGTTGCTGGGGTTGTGGGGTTTTGCTGCGTTGCGTTCGTGAACCGACGTTCCCAGACGAATGGACTGTGGCTTTAGTTTGAAATCGAGTATCCCCGCTCACTGTACGGTGAAGCCGGAAAGTGAATCGGTTTTTCATGTTAACCACGACTCGCGCGTTACACGGTTACGCTCGTGCCATCGATTTCATGAAAATTCATGCGACAGATTTGCCGCGATTCGAATGCTCTATCTCAAGTTATGCGTCACTGACCGCTCGCCCAGGGGCGTCGGTTAGCGACAACAACATGAGATAATCTGCATGTCTCACACCATAGCACAACCCGCGACAAGCGCGTGTCGCCGGCGGCCTCGGCTCCCCTCCCTGAGGGGAGCTGGCCGCGAAGCGGACTGAGGGGAATACGACGGCACCCGTAACTCCCCTCAGCCTCACTGCATTCGACAGCTCCCCTCAGAGAGGGAGCCAAAAAAGGTCTATAACGAGGCTGCCTCGATGAGCTGACGGGTGTAATCGGATTGGGGGTTGCCGAGCACTTCAGCGGTGGAACCCGTCTCTTCGAGACGCCCGTCATGGAGCACGAGGATGCGGTCGGCGATGTGCTGTACCACGCCGAGATCGTGGGAGACCATGATGATGGCGGTGCTCGGCCGGGCCGCGCGGATGGCGGCGAAGGTGTCGAGGATCTGAATGCGCGCGGCCACGTCGATGGCGCTCATCGGCTCATCGGCGAGGATCACTTTGGGCTCGTTGATGATAGCGCGGGCGATGACCACGCGCTGCGCCTGGCCGCCGGACAGGTCGATTGGGTACCGGTTCAGGAAGTCTGCCGGTTCAAGGCCTGCCATGGTCAGAGCCGCGGCCACTCGCTCGTCGATATCGGTGTTGTTCAGGTCACGCCGTTGCAGACTCAGCGGTTCAGCCACTGATTTGGCGACTCGCCAACGTGGGTCGAGCGAGGAGAACGGGTCCTGGAACACCAGTCCCGATTCGCGGCGCAGGGCCGCGAATCCCGGCGATTTTCGGCCGCCGACAATGGATTGGCTCTCGTATTCCACGCTGCCGGAGTCCGCGGATTCCAAGCCCAGCATAATGCGGGTCAGCGTGGATTTGCCGGATCCGGAGCCGCCGATCACGGCCAGACATTCGCCGGCGTGGACGTCGGCGGAGACGTCGAAGAGGACTTGGTGGCGTGCGGTGCGCGGGCCGAAGGATTTGGTGATGGAGTGGGCGGAGAGGAGCGGCACACTGCTGTTACTCATGCGAATCCTCCTTGGGGGTGTGGAGGGTGAGGGTTTGGGCGGCGGCGACCAGGCGCTGGGCTTGTGGTGTGGTCGGCGCGGCGAGCAGGTCGGCGGTGGGTCCGGATTCGACGATGCGGCCGGCGTCCAGCACGTAGCAGCGGGTGGTGGCACGCGCGAGTACGGAGAAATCGTGGGTGATGAACAGCATGGAGGCACCGGCGTCGTCCACCAGCGAGGTCAGCAGGTCCACGATCTGGCGTTGCGTGATGGAGTCGAGTGCGGTGGTGGGTTCGTCCGCGATGATGAATCGCGGTGAGGTGATCAGCGCCGTGGCGATGCCCACGCGCTGCTGTTGGCCGCCGGACAGTTCGTGCGGGTATTTGCCGGCCATATCGAGATCCAGCCCGACCTTGCTCAACAAGGCATTCACTCGGTCGGCTCGTTCGGCCTTGGTCAGATCATAGTGCAACCGCAATGGCAAGGCGATCTGCTGCGCCACGGTCATCACCGGGTTCAGTGAGGCAGCCGGATTCTGGAACACCGCACCCACATACCGGCCGCGCAGGTCGGCAAGCGCACGTTCGGAAGCTCCGATAATTTCCGTGCCGCCCATATCAATCGACCCATTAGTCACAGCGGTCAGGGGCAGCAACCCCAGCATCGCCTTGGCAATCATAGATTTTCCGGAGCCTGAAGAACCGATCAAGCCGACTCGTTCACCGTCGGCAATGGTCATATCCGCATCAGAGACGATTGGTTTGCCGCCAATCGTGATTTTCAGCCCGCGAACATCGACGCTCATCGTTCGCCTCCTATTTCACGTAATGCGGGGTTGGTGACCGGATCGATGGCATCGCGCAGCACATCACCAAAAATATTCAGCGCCACAACCACAACCGTGACGATCAGGCCGGGCCACACCACGGTTAATGGGAACACGTTGATGAGTTTGACCGAAGTGGCCAGAGAATGCCCCCAGCTCGGCACACCGGACGGCACACCGATACCGAGATAAGTGAGCCCCGACTCAGCCAACACCGCCGTGCCCGCCGACAATGACAGTTGCACAGCCAATACCGGCAGAATATTCGGCATAACATGGCTTATGAGCACACGCCACCCGCTGGCACCATTGGCCAAGGCCGATTCCACATATGACGAGCGGGACGCCAGCAACGCTGCGGGGCGAGCCACACGAGCCAGATTCAACCCATATCCGAAGCCGCAGGCGATCACAATCACCGCGATTGACGCTCCCAACGGCACAGCCAGAATCAACGCAATCAACACGGTGGGAACGGAAATCAACGCATCAACTACCACTACCGAAGAACTGGCGAGCGCCGCATTGCGCGCCACCATGGCCGCGATGAGCAGCAGCCCCCAAGCCATAGATGCCACTACGGTCAGCAGCACGATCACAAGATTGGTATGTGAGCCGGCCAGCAGCCAGCTGAACACGTCCGCGCCGGTGCCGTCAGTGCCGAGCCAGTGCTCGGCGGACGGCTTGGCCCATACATGGTAGCCATCAGTGGCCCACAGCGATTGCGGGGTCCAGAACAGGGAAACGATGGCAATGAGCAACCACAGAGCGAGCACGATAAGTGCGAATTTGCCCTCGGCACGACGCCACATGGAGTGCAGGACGATGACGAAGGCAGCCCGTCGACCACCAGTCGTCGCACGACGAACATTGCTCATGCGGTCACCTCCGTAATGGCGGTAGCGGTTTTCAGACGCGGGTCGAGCACGCGGTGGAGCAAATCGACCACGAGGCCGACAGTCAAAAAGAACGCGGCCAGCAGGAACAGCTCGCTTTGCACGGCAATCAGGTCGCGGTTGCCCACGTCGGTCACAAGACCGTTGCCGATGCCCGGTAACGCAAACAGGTTTTCGATGACCATCACGCCAGTGACCATCGAAGCGAAGGTCAGCCCGATAACAGACACCAGCTGCGGGGTTGCCAACCGCAATCCCACACGCAACACCGCCTGAGTGCGCGTCATGCCACACGAGCGTGCCATATCGATGTAGCCGGAACTGGCTAAATCCCCTAAGGCCGCGCGCGTGTATCGCATAAGCGATGCTCCCACGATGATGCCGACCGATACAGCCGGCAATACCAACGCTGATATCGCCGAACCGGGTGCGCCCCAACCATCCAGCGGGAACCCTTGCGAGGGAAACACATCAAGCAATCCTACGCCGCGCCCGAACAACAGAATCAGCAGCAGACCGCCCCACAACGCAGGTACGGCACCGCCGACAATAGCCAGTACATGAAACACCGCACGCACCGTTGCGCTGCGGGCCAGTACCGCCGCACAGCCCAGCGGCAAGCCGATGACCAAGGCGATGAGCAGGGCAAGAATAATCAGGGGAAAGGTGATGGACGCACGTGCGCCTACCAAGGAGGTTACGGAGCGACCAGTCAGGATTGAAGTGCCGAAGTCACCACGGGCCAGCGCACTCATCCAATCGAAGTATTGTGCAATCAATGGCCGATCCAGACCGAGTTGTTCGCGTAGCTGGGTCACACGCTCAGGCGGCGAGTTGACGCCGGCCATCACGGAGGCCACATCGCCAGGCAGAATGCGCAATGCTGCAAAAACCACCACGGACAGGCCGAACAACGCCACCACGAATAACGCCAGCCGTTTCAACACGAATCGCATAATGCCTACTTTACTTGGATTAACAATGAGCCCCCTCACTGAGGGAGCTCATTGCTGTAACGAACTACTTCGTGTAGGTCACGTTGTAGAGGGGCAGAACGGTCTGGTTGAGGTCGAAGGGGAATCCTTCAACGCCCTTGGCCGTGGCGGTGGTGATGCGGTAGTTGAACAGCCAGTCGGCCGGCGCATCCTCGGAGACAAGCTTGGCGGCCGCGGCGAACTTGGCATCACGCTCCTTGTCGGAGGTGGCGGCAACACCCTCGTTGTACAGCTTGGTCACATTCTTGTTGTCGTAACCGAAATAGTATGTCGGATCGGTCCACGATGCGAAGTCGTGGCTTTCGTTGTGGTCCACCAGCGAAATATCGAAGGTGTGGTTGGTGTACACATCCTGCAGCCACGTGGAGAACTCCACCACATTCACCTTCAGGTCGATGCCGATGGGCTTGAGCTGGGAGCGCAGCTGGTCTCCGAGCTCGGTGCCGTAGATGTTGGCGTAGGTCAGCGTAAGTTGAAGCGGCTTGTCGGTGGAATAGCCGGCTTCAGCCATGAGCGACTTGGCCTTGTTCTGATCATACGGGTACAGATTCGTCAGATCCTCGTAGCCGGGGTCGAGAGACGGGATCGGGCCGCCGAGCGCCTTGTCCGCACCGCCGCGAGAGGCGATGAGCTCCTTGTGGTTGATGGCGTAACGGATGGCCTGGCGAATGCGCTTGTCAGCCAGTTTGGAACCGGAAGCGTTGTTGAAGCCGAGCACGAACTTGTCGGTGCCGTTGCCGGCTTTGACCGTGTACTTGGCGGAATCGGACTTGAACGGTTCGGCGAGGTTCTCGGTAATCGGGGCGAGCACCTGCACGTCACCGGACTTCAGCGCATTGACCGCGGCGTTGTCGTCGGCCAGATACTTGACGACCACGGTGGGCGTCTTGGCCTTGTTCTTGCCCCAGTACTTCTCATTGGCCTTCAGCGTGATCGAGCTGTTTTCCACGAACTTGGCAACGGTGTAGGGGCCGGAGCCGACGGCCTGCGTCTTCAGGTCATACTTGGCGTCCTTGTCGAACACGAGCCCTGCGCGACCGGTCAGGGTCCACAACAGGTTGGAGTTCGGCGTCTTGAGCGTGATCACCGCGGTGTCGGCGTCCTTGGCCTCCACCTTGCTGACGGCGGCGAGCGCGTCGGCGTCGTGGTAGCCCTTAGCGATCAGCTCGTTGATGGACCAGGCCACGTCCTCGGCGTCAAGTTTGTCGCCATTGAAGAAGGTCATGTTCTTATTGAGGTGGAAGGTGTAGGTCAGGCCGTCCTTGGACGTCTCCCAGCTGGAGGCGATGGCGGGAGCGACCTGGTTCTTGGAGTCACGTGCCACGATGCCTTCGTATACGTTGCCGATCAGGATCTGGTCAAGCGCGGAGCCGGCGGTGTTGCGGATGTCCAGATTGGTGGGGGCCAGTTTGAGGCCGATGGTCACGGTGTCGGCATATTGGTTGCTGGACGAAGCCGACTTGTCATCTTTCTTACCGCCGAAAGCGAGCGTGACGCCGATGACGACCGCCACTGCCACGATGACGGCAATCAGTGAGATCAGCCACCACTTCGGGCCGCTTTTTTTCGGATTCTTTGCGCGCGAGGCAAGGCTCGCATCTGTGGTTGCGCCGTCTTCGACGTGCGCACCATTGTCTTGAGACATGGTTCTTCCTCTGTATATGTTGTGTTCTACGGTTGGCCGCCACGCTGGGTCGACCACCGCAGGCCATCATAGCCATGGGACTGTAGAATTGCGCATGAAATCCATCTTGAATCTGGAGGGTTATCATGCTGGTCGCCGTTGATATCGGCAATACGAACATCGTGCTGGGCTTTTTGGATGGCGATGCCATCGCCGGCACCTACCGCATCACCACCAAAGCCAACCATACGTCTGATGAGTATGGGCTGTTTCTGACTGAATTCCTGAGAATGAGCGGTTTTCAGCCATCCGATGTGGACGATGTGATCATCTGTTCGGTGGTGCCGAAAGTGATGCACTCCTTCCGTTCGTCCATCGTCAAATTCCTCGACATTGATCCGATGGTGGTGGGACCGGGCATCAAGACCGGTATGAACGTGCGCGTTGACGATCCGAAATCGCTGGGTGCGGATATTCTGGCCGACTGCGCCGGTGCCTATTACGAGTATGGCGGCCCAGTGCTGGTGGCTGATTTCGGCACCGCCACCACGTTCACGCACGTGAGCGACAAGGGCGTGGTCGATTCCGGCGTCATCACCACCGGCATCCGTGCCGGTGCGGCCGCTCTGTGGGGAGATACGGCCCAGCTGCCGGAAGTGGAAATTACGCGACCGGATACGATTCTGGGCACCAACACCAAGACCTGCATGCAGGCCGGTTTGTATTACACGTTCTTGGGCGGTGTGGAGCGCACGATTCGTCAGTTCCGCAGAGAGCTCGGAGGCGAGGATTTCAAGGTGATCACCACCGGTGGCCTCGGTCGAGTGTTTGAGAATGACACCGAGCTGATTGACGTGTATGACCCGGATTTGATTTTCAAGGGCATGGCGCACATCTACTCGCGCAATGTGAAGTGACGTAGTATGCAGGAATCGGCCGCGTATAGCGCGGTCGATTCCGACCCAACCCCGAATCCCTACTTGATCGTAAAGCCCTGATTGAGGCCGTATTCTCGGAGGTCTTTCTGCCATTGGGCCAGGCCTTCGGAGAGACTGACTTTCTTGCCGGGCTTCTCCAATGGTTCGAGCGGGTTGCCTTCCTTGTCCTTCATACCCATCTCAATGGCTTCCTGTCGCTGCTGATAGGCGTGGAAACTGCCGGACCACTCGTATGCCTGGCCCACCGTCGATTTGAAGTCACTGCGCGCATACACTTCGAATGGCAGATACTGGTATCCGACCGACACATCCTCGGCGGCCTCCGACAGTACCCGGTTGAACTTCTGCCCGCCGAAATACGGGATTTCAATGCCACGGTCATTGGTAATCGTGGTTTTATCCAGAAAATCAGCGGAATTCAAGGTGGCGTAATCGGCCGGGAAGGCACCGCCGTCTACACGCGCGCTAATGCCTTGGGCGTCATGCGCCACAAAGTCCACGAAACGATAGGCCGCATCCGGCTTACGGGTCAATTGCAGTACGGTCAGCGCCGAGCCGCCATTTTCGGCGTTGGCAGGCTGCCCACCATAGGTGGGCATGGGAGCCACGCGCCACAGACCGGCCGCGCCCGGCACATTGGACAGCAGCAGCGACGGCATCCAAGCCCCAGAGAACACGGAGGCGATGGTGCCGGTGCCCACTCTGCTTTTCCACCGATCCGACCATGTGGCGGAGGTGGTGTCAACAAGCCCCTCATCGATCATTTTCTGCCAGAATTCGGTGAACCGTTGGGTGCCGGCATCCTCATCCAAATCGATGGTCACGGTTTTGCCGTCGGCCGACGTGTGGAACGGCTGACCACCGGCGAGCCAGACCATCGCGTCATAGAAACTGCCGTCGCCCGAGTCGGCGGCGATATACGCGCCGATCTCCTTGAGCTTTTCGGCGGCCTCGTAATAGTCATCCCAAGTCTTGATCTTGGTGGCGTCCACGCCGGCTTGGCGGAACACGTCTTCGTTGTAGAAGAAGCCCATCGGGCCCGAATCCATGGGCAGTCCATAGGTACGGCCGGCGAGCTGCACGGACGACCATGTGCCGAGGGTAAAGAAGTTGGAATAATCCGAGCCGATTTTGTCGGTCAGATCAAGCAATTGGCCGGAGACCGCGTACTGCAACAGTGCATAGTATTCGATTTGAGCCACGTCCGGCGTGCCGTAACCGTCTTGAATGGCGGTATTAAGATTGCCGTAGCCGGAGATATTGGTCCATTTCACGCGGATGTCCGGATTGGCTTTTTCGAAACGGCGGATGACCTCCCCCATGCTCGGTTCCCAGCTCCATACGCTGATCTCCGTACGGTTGTCGTCCGTGGCCTGCCCGCACGAGGCCAGGGATACGGAAAGGATGGCAGTCACTGCTATGGTTGCCATTCTTTTGATTCGCTGTCCGATCACTCGCATGGTGACGAGTGTACTAGGCGGGGCTTAAAACGGTAAAAGCCCGGTGACGGGATTCGTCACGGGGCTTTGTGTATCAGGTGAGATTAGCTAGGCAGTCTCAGCGAGGGTTCAAGGCTTACTTCACGGTGAAGCCCTGATCCTTGCCGTAATCCTGCAGTGCCTTCTGCCAAGCGGCGATACCGTCAGTCAGCTTCTGGTCGCCGGTGTAGGACTTGCCAAGGTAGTCGCCGAAGATGGTGCGGGCCTTGACCTCGTAGGGCAGGAACTGGTAGTCGGAGGACACGTTCTCAGCAGCCTGAGCCAGAACCTCGTTGTACTTCTGACCACCGAAGTAGTCAACGTCCTCGCCATCGGCGTTCTTCACAGTGGTGGTGTTCTTGAAGGAGTCGGACTCCATGGAGGCCTTGTCAGCCGGGAATGCACCGCCGGCCACACGGGTGGCCACGCCGTCGCCGTGGTTGGCGTACTCGATGAACTGGTAAGCAGCGTCAGCCTTCTTGGTGGAGGCGAGCACAGCCAGCGAAGAACCACCGTTCTCGGAGTTGGTGGTGGAGCCGTCAGCGGTCGGCATCTGGGTCACACGCCACTTGCCAGCGCCGTCAGCAGCGGAGTTGGCCAGGTTGGCAGGCATCCAAGCGCCAGTGAACAGGGAGGCGATGGTGCCGTCGACCATGCCCTTGAACCAGTCCTCAGACCAGCCAGCGGTCTTGGTGTCGAGCAGGCCCTCGTCCAGCAGCTTCTGCCAGAAGTCGGTGAAGGTCTTGACGCCCTTGTCCTCGGTCAGGTTGACGGTGACTTCGGAACCATCGGAAGAGGTCTGGAACGGCTTTGCACCGGCCAGCCAGGTCATGGAGTCGAAGAAGCCGGCGTCACCGGTGTCGGAGGTGATGTAGTAGTTGTCGCCCAGAGCGTGAATCTTCTTGGCGGCGTCGTAGTACTGATCCCAGGTCTTGATCTGCTCGGCGTCAACACCGGCCTTGTCGAAGACCTCCTTGTTGTAGAAGAAGGCCATTGGGCCGGAATCCATCGGCAGGCCGTAGACCTTGCCGGCGAACTGCACGGAAGCCCACGGGCCAGGGGTGTAGAAGTCGGAGTAGCCGGAGGTCTTGTCGGTGATGTCCAGCAGGTTGCCCTTGATGGCGTACTGCGGGATGGCGTAGTACTCAACCTGAGCGACGTCCGGAGCACCGGAGCCAGCCTCGATGGCGTTATCAAGCTGGGTGTATTCCTTGGTGTTGGTGCCGACGTTCTTGAGATCGACCTTGATGCCGGTCTTCTTGGTGAAGTCCTTGGCAACCTGGGTCAGCGTGGGCTCCCAAGCCCACACGGTGATTTCGGTAACGTCCTTATCTTGAGCCGGCTTGCCACTGGCGGTGTCGGAACCGCAGGCGGCAACGGAACCCAGCATGGCAACCGCACCGGTAAGTGCAATGGCCTTCTTAGCAACGGTGAACTTCATCGTTCTGTTCTCCTTCCTTGGATCGCCTTTCGGCGGTCTGCAGTGATTGTCACCACAACAGCATGGCAACTCTCCTCGTCGTCATGCTATCGTGAACCATCACTCTATGGTTCAGTAGTCACAAAACGGCTTTGTTTCGCCACTTTGTAGCTATGGTTGCGATAACATCTTTTATTATACACATTCTTCGGCAACACGCCATCTTGGTATCGCAATCCGCGCGCCACTGCTCCCATGGCATAAGAAAATCGGGCGCTCCGAAGAGTGCCCGATCCTGTTATCGCAACCTCCCGCTACAGAAACCACAGGAGGAAGTCTGCTGTGATTGCCGTTACTTCACCTGGTAGCCCTGCTGCTTGGCGTAATCCTGCAGGTCCTTCTGCCAGGAAGCCACGGCATCGGAGAGCGTGGTCTTGCCGGTGTAGGCATCGCCGGCGTAGTCGCCGAACTTGCCGCGAGCGTAGACCTCGAAGGGCAGGAACTTGTAGCCGGTGGACACATTGGCTGCGGCCTTGGCCAGCTCCTCGTTGAACTTCTGCCCGCCGAAGTACTCGTGGGCCTTGCCGTCGGAGTCGGTCAGGGAGGTCATGTTGAGGAAGTCGTCGGACTTGAGGGTGTCGTTGTCGGCCGGGAAGGCGCCGCCGTCAACACGGGTCTTGATGCCCTCGGCGTCGTGGCAGGCGTATTCCATGAACTTGTAGGCGGCGGCGACCTTGTCCTTGTCGTCGGACTTCACGATGGCCAGCGAGGAACCACCGTTCTCGGAGTTGGTCTCGGAGCCGTCTGCGGTCGGCATCTGGGCGATGCGCCACTTGCCGTCACCGTTCGGAGCGCCGGAAAGCAGGTTGTACGGCATCCAAGCGCCGGTCAGCAGGGATGCGATGGAGCCGTCATCCAGACCCTTGTTCCAATCGTCGGTCCAGCCGACGGTCTTGGTGTCGATGAGATCTTCGTCGATCATCTTCTGCCAGAAGTCGGTGAAGGTCTTGACGTTCTTGTCACCGGTCAGGTTGATGGTCACGGTCCCGCCGTCCTTGGAGGTCTCGAACGGGGTCGCGCCGGCCAGCCAGGTCATGGAGTCGAAGAAGCCGGCGTCACCGGAATCGGAGGTGATGTAGGAGTCCACGGCGCGAATCTTCTTGGCGGCCTCGTAGAAGTCGTCCCACGTGCGCACCTGGGTCGGATCGACGCCGGCCTTGTCGAAGACGCCCTTGTTGTAGAACCAGGCCATCGGGCCGGAATCCATCGGCAGGGCGTAGACGCCGTCATTGATGTTCACCGAGGACCACGTGCCCGGGGTGTAGAAGTCCTTGAAATCGGAGGCACCGAGATCGGAAAGGTTCTCGAGGTGGCCGCGAATCACGTATTCGGGCAGTGCGTAGTATTCGATCTGGGCGATGTCCGGAGCACCGGAGCCGGCCTCGATGGCGTTGGACAGTGCGTTGTACTCGTCCTTGTTGGTGCCGGCGTTGGTCACCTTCACCTTAATGTTCGGGTTCTTGGCCTCGAATCCCTTGACCGTACGAGGCAGTGTGGAATCCCAGGACCACACGGTCAGCTCGATCTTCTTATCAGAGGATCCGGTGCTTCCGCTATCCCCGGCAGAGGTGGAACCGCAGGCAGCTACAGAGGAGAGCATGGCCACAGCACCGATCAGGGCAATTGTCTTCTTGCCGAACTTCATCGTTCTTTCCTTCCTTGTTATGGGAAACGACGGGACTTGGCGTTTTGTTCCAGGTCTTGTATCGTTTTAAGAAACGGTACCACATGTTTTATGTTTACGCAAACACGACATGTCGCACCATGGTGACTAACCGCAAACCGAAGGAGATGCATCCCGCTCATGACCACTCACAACAGCCAGTATTCCGCCGAAACCACCCATCCCGACAAGCAGGAAAGCAGCCCGGCGCCGACCGCCGCCGGCACCACGGCCAGTAACGTCTCCACAACCGGCAACGCAACCACGCCGGACGCCAGCATCGCCCTCAACGCCGACGCCACTCCGGTAGCCGACGTTCCCCCGCGTCTGTTCGGCTCATTCGTAGAACATCTGGGCCGCTGCGTCTACGGCGGCATCTACGAGCCCAGCCATCCCACCGCCGACGAAAACGGCTTCCGCCAAGACGTGCTTGACCTGGTCAAGGAGCTGGGCGTCACCTGCGTGCGCTACCCCGGCGGCAATTTCGTATCCAACTACAACTGGGAAGACGGCATCGGTCCACGCGAGAATCGCCCCGTGCGCCGCGACCTGGCCTGGCATTGCACCGAAACCAACGAGATGGGCATCGACGACTTCTACCGCTGGAGCCAGAAAGCCGGCACCGAAATCATGCTTGCCGTCAACATGGGCACCCGGGGGCTGAAAGCCGCGCTCGACGAGCTCGAGTATGTCAACGGCGCGCCCGGCACCGCTTGGGCGGATCAGCGCGTGGCCAACGGCATCGAGGAGCCGATGGATATCAAGATGTGGTGCATCGGCAACGAAATGGACGGCCCGTGGCAGGTGGGCCACATGAGCCCGGAAGAATATGCCGGCGCGGTGGATAAGGTGGCCCACGCCATGAAGCTCGCCGAGTCCGGTCTCGAACTCGTGGCCTGCGGTTCCTCGGGTGCCTATATGCCGACCTTCGGCACGTGGGAGAAGACCGTGCTCACCAAGGCTTACGAGAATCTCGACTTCGTCTCCTGCCATGCCTACTACTTCGACCGCGGCCATAAAACCCGGACCGCCGCCTCCATGCAGGACTTCCTGGCCTCTTCCGAAGACATGACCAAGTTCATCGCCACCGTCTCGGACGCGGCCGATCAGGCGCGAGAAGCCAACAACGGCACCAAAGACATCGCCCTGTCCTTCGACGAATGGGGCGTATGGTATTCGGACAAGTGGAACGAGCAGGAAGACCAGTGGAAGGCGGAGGCCGCGCAGGGTTTGCACCACGAGCCATGGCCCAAGTCTCCACATTTGCTGGAAGACATCTACACCGCGGCCGACGCGGTGGTCGAAGGTTCCCTGATGATCACCCTGCTCAAGCACTGCGATCGCGTGCGTTCCGCCTCGCGCGCCCAGCTGGTCAACGTCATCGCCCCCATCATGGCCGAGGAACACGGCCCGGCATGGCGGCAGACCACGTTCTACCCGTTCGCCGAAGCCGCCCTTCACGCGCGCGGCCAGGCCTACGCTCCGGCCATCAGCTCCCCCACCATCCATACCGAGGCATATGGCGACGTGCCGGCCATCGACGCGGTAGTCACGTGGGATGAACAGGCCCGCACCGGTCTGCTGCTTGCCGTCAACCGTGACGCCAACACCCCGCACACGCTCACCATCGACCTTTCCGGGCTGCCCGGCCTGCCCGGTCTCGGCACGCTCGCGCTCAGCAAGGCGCAACTGTTGCATGAGGACGATCCGTACCGCACCAACACCGCCGAAGCGCCCGAAGCCGTCACGCCGCAACCGCTCGACATTGCAATGAACGCCACCGGCACCTGCACGGCAACGCTTCCCGCCATCTCCTGGATCAGCGTGGAATTCCACGGCTAAAAGACGGAGAGTCACGCCCGTACCAAGTACAGTCAAGTCCAATACGACCAGGGCCCGTCAATCACCATACGATTGACGGGCCTTGTCATTCACTTCGGATATTTCGAACCACGGATTCATCAGGCGCGCGCCAACGCCGGTGAGGACTCGCGCAGGGAGAGGCTATAGGGGGCCTCGATGGTTTGGGCGGGGGCACGGCTGCCGGATTCGACCTGTTGGATGATGGATTCGACGGCCAGTCGGGCGATGGCTTCCCTGCCGGGGTTAACGGTGGAAAGAGACGGCACCATGTAGGCCGATTCCTCCACGTCATCGAAGCCGATAACGCGAACATCATCCGGCACGGCAACGCCGCGTTCGCGCAGTTCACGCAGCACGCCCCACGCCAGCAAGTCATTCAAAGCGAACACGGCATCGAATTGCAGGCCACTCTCCAGCATGGTGTCCACCGCGACCAAACCGTCGGCGCTCCCCCAGCCTTGGGTTTCGATAAGCAGACTGTCATCACAGGGGATGCCGCGCGCGGCCAGCGCCTCACGATATCCGTGGGTGCGGATGGAGCCCGACGAGAAATCGTGCTCGGGGTGGGGCACGGCACCGACTACGGCGATGCGGCGGCAACCGGCATCAAGCAGGTGATAAGTCGCGGCGGCGGCCCCTTCGCGATTGCGAATCACTACGTGCGGCGCGTTGACGCCGAACAAACGTTCACCCAACAGTACGAGCGGGTAATCGCCATCCAAAGCCGCGATATCGTCAACCGTCATCATCAGAGGGCTTAAGATGAGCCCGTCCGCGCTGTGCGTGCCCATCGATGCGATGCTTTCCAGCTCGCGGGCACGATTGTTAGTGGTGGATTCCACGATGACGCCGTAGCCATGTTGCCGGGCCTCGGCCAGAATATCCTCGGCGAGTTCGGAGAAGTACACCTGCCGCAGATCGGGAATAACCAGCTTGAGCAACCGGGTACGCCCGGAACGCAGGTTTCTGGCCGACGAGTTGACTTTGTATCCGAGCCTGTCGATGGCTTCCGCAATACGCGCGGCCATCGCCTCGCTCATATATGGCTGTTTGTTCAGAAAATTAGACACCGAGGCTACCGAAACACCGGCCTCATGGGCCACGTCCGCCATCGTCACTCTGTTTTTGCCTCGCACGGTGACCACCCTACCCGACTTTGCTGGAGATACGAAAACGACTCCCCTGCTACGATGAGCAGCAAGGGAGCCTTTCGGTAATTAGGCGCTATGCGCGGTTTTACAGCTTGACGACGAGTACGCCGTTGGGCTGGATGGCGGCCGTGTGCTCGGACTCGTTGACCTGGGCCAGCGAGGCGACCAGCGGTTCGCCTTCCACGTCCACGACCGCAACATCGTGGGTGCGGTTGAACAGGAACACGAAGTGGTTCTCGCCAGTTTCGTCCGCACGCTCGACGCGCAGCACTTCACCGCGATCGTCCTCAGCCGAAGTCTCGATGCCGAGTTCCTCCAGCAGCACGGGCAGGCTCTTGGCCAAACCCTCACGGCCGAGACGGGCACCGACGTATGCGGCCTTGCCGTCGCCGAAGTCGTTGACGGTGATGGCGGGAGCGCCGTCGAAACCGGTCCACTTATCTGCCTTGAAGGAGGCGACCACGTGAGCGGTATCGGCCACGGAGGTGATCACGTCGGCGAAATCGTGCGCCACGGTTCCGTTGTCCAAGTCAAGGTGGTCCATGGCACCGGGGAAGTCGTTGCCCATCGGGGCGAATTCCTCAACGCGCACACCCACCACGTCACGGATGGAACCGGGGTAGCCACCCAGCCAGACGTGATCCTTGTCGTCCACCAGACCGGTGTAGTAGGTCACGAACAGCTTGCCGCCGTTCGCCACATACTCGCGCACGCGGCGCGTGGTCTCTTCGGACAGGATGGTCAGGCTCGGCAGCACGACGGCTTCGTACTCGTCCCAAGGGCCGCGAACCGGCACCACGTCTGCGGTCAGACCGTTGTCCGCCAGCGCGCGGAACCACGCGAGCGGCTCGGTCCAATGGCGTACCTCCTGAGTAGGCGTGGCGGTGTGTTCCGTAGCCCACTGGGACTCGTAATCGAAGACGACGGCGACCTTGGACTTGACCAGCTTGGTGCTCAGCAGGCCCTCGTCAGCAAGCTTGTTGAGGTCGGCACCCAGCTCGCACACATCGCGGAAGATCTGGGAGTCGGGGCCCGCGTGAGGAACCATCGAAGAGTGCCACTTCTCGGCACCGGCCTTGGACTGGCGCCACTGGAAGTAGCAGATGGCGTCGGAGCCCATGGCCAAGTGGGCCAGGGAGTCGCGCACCAATTCGCCGGGCTCGACGCGATAGTTGATCGGGCGCCAATTGACGGCGGAGCTGGAGTGCTCCATGAGGAACCACGGATTCTTGCGGGCGATGCCGTCACATAGGGAGGCCGAGTAAGCCAGCTCGTCGAAGTGGGCTTCGCCAGGCGTGAAGTAGTGATCGTTGGACACGAAGTCCACGTCGTAACCCCACTTGTCGTAATCGATGCCGGTACCGCCGGCGGAGACCATGAAGTTGGTGGTCTGCGGCTTGGGGGCGATCTCGAGCAGGGCGTCGCGCTCGGCCTTGTAAAAGTCGAGCAGGGCGTCGGAGCTGAAGCGCTTCCAGTCAAGCAGCTTGCCCGGGTTCATGAAGTTGCCGTCGCCGATGAAGCGCGGCGGGATGATCTCGGAAAAATTGTTCATGCGCTGCGCCCAGAATGCGGTGCCCCAAGCGTCGTTGACGGCGTCGATGGTGCCGTACTTCTTCTCGCACCACTTCTGGAAGGCGCGCTCGGCGTCTTCGGAATAGTCGAAGCGGTTGTGGCAGCCGTACTCGTTGCTCACATGCCAAGAGACCACATAGGGGTTGTCCTTGTAGTGCTCGGCCATCTTGCGGCACAAGCTGAGCGCGTAGTCAAGGAAGACCGGGCTGGTGGCGCGCCAGTGCTGGCGGGCACCGGGCTGGCAGACGTCGCCGCGGTAGTCGACCCAGAGGATCTCCGGGTGGGCCTGGGTCATCCACATCGGCGGGGATGCGGTGCCGGAGGCGAGATCGACGGCGATGCCGGCCTTACCAAGCTTGTCGATGACGCGGTCGAGCCAATCGAAGTCGTACACGCCTTCTTCGGGCTCAAGCTTGGCCCAGGAGAAGATGGCTACGGAGACGAGGTTGACGCCGGCCTGCTGCATGAGGGCTACATCTTCGTCCCACACTTCCTCAGGCCATTGGTCGGGGTTGTAATCGCCGCCATACCAGATGCGGGGCTTGTTGCCCGCAAGCGGCTGCGGCCACTTGAACTCTTTACGTTCCATGATGATTCAGCTCCTTTATTGAATTTTATCGATAATCTGCGTCCGCGGGAATAAATTCCTCACGTTGCACAGACACACAAGGAGGCACCTGCACAATTCTCAACAATGCGAATATCTGCATAGGTGCCTCCTTCTGTTAGTGGTTATGCCTTTATCTCGGCTCCCTCCACCAGAAGGGAGCCAAAGTACGGTCACTCCTTGACGGCGCCTGCGGCCAGGCCGGACTGCCAGTACTTCTGCAGGCACAAGAACGCGATGACCAAGGGGATGATCGTGATCAGGGAGCCCGTGATCACCAGGTTCTGGATCGCCTGGCCGCCGGCCGTGCTCGCCTGGTCCTTCCACTGGTTCAGGCCGATGGTCAGCGGGTACCAGTCCGCGTCCTTGAGCATGATCAACGGCAGGAAGTAGTTGTTCCACGTCGCCACGATCGTGAACAGGGCCGTCGTAACGATGCCCGGAGCCAACAGGGGCAAGGAAATCTGCCAGAACGTGCGGAACTCGGACGCGCCGTCCACGCGCGCCGCCTCCAGCAGCTCCTGGGGCACGGCCTGCTCGCTGAAGATCCACATCAGGTACAAACCGAACGGGCTGATCAGCGACGGGATGATCATGGCCCACGGGGTGTTCGTCAGGCCCAATTTGGCGAACAGGAGGAACTGGGGAACCGCCAAAGCGATGCCCGGCACGCTGATCGCGCCGATGATGACCGCGAACACCGCTTTGCGCCCCGGGAAGCGGAACTTGGCCAGAGCGTAGCCGCCCATGATGGCCAGCAGTGTCGCGCCGCCGGCGCCGACCACCACGTACAGGAGCGTGTTGAGCAGCCAGCGCCCGAAGATACCGTCCTGATAGGAGAACACCGTCGCGATGTTGTCGAACAGGGCGAACGTCTTGCCGAAGCCCAAGCCGAACGTACTGGTGAAGTCGGCCTGCGTCTTCGTCGCGTTGATCAAAAGGTAGACGAACGGGAACAGGCAGTACACGGCGAAGACCGCGCACAGGACGGTCAACAACGTGGAACGCCTCGGGTTGTTCACGTTCGCGAACCCCGCCTTCGCGCTGCGCCTGCGTTCGGCGGCCTCGTCGGCGGCGATCCTCTTCTGGCGGGCCTTCTCCGCCTTCCTGGCGGCCTTCTCCCGGGCCTTGAGCTCGCCGTCGGTCAGGCGACCGGCGGCCGAAGTCGTTGCTGCACTCATCACATACGCTCCTTCACGATCATCATCGATTCCTCAACACGAACAGCAGTAGTCGTCGTCACTTCATCTGCTCCTTGAGGCTGTTGAGCTGGACGATGTAGGCGATGGCCATGGTGATCACGGCCATCACGATCGCCAACGCGGCCGCGTAGTTCGACTGGTTGCCGGAGAAGCTCAGGTTGTACGCGTACATGTTCGGCGTGTAATACGTCGTGATCGCATTACCAGGAACCATGTTCTGCAAAATGCTCGGCTCGTTGAACAACTGGAACGAGCCGATGATGCTGAAGATCACCGTGATCGCCAGGCTGCCGCGCAATTCGGGAAGCTTGATGCTCTTCACGATCTGCCACTCCGACGCGCCGTCGATGCTCGCCGCCTCATACAGGGAATGCGGGATGGTCGACAGCGAGCTGTAGAAGATGAGCATGTTGTAGCCCGTGAACTCCCACGTCACGATGTTCCCGATACTGGCCAACAACACGCTGGGGGCGAGCACGTCGATGTCCGTGCCCAGGAAATCGTTCAACGAACCCACCAGGCCGTACTTCGCGCCATACACGAAACCCCAGATCAACGTCGACACCACCGCCGGCACCGCGTAGGGCAGGAACGTCGAGATACGGAAGAACCTCGTGCCATGCAGCTTCATCGAATCCAACGCCAGGGCCATCAAAGCCGACAGGCACAGCATGATCGGCACCTGCACGCACGTGAACAGGGCCACACGACCAACACTGCTCCAGAACTGGCCATCACCCAACAGGCGCGCGTAGTTCTCGAAGCCCACGAACTTGGTGCCGCCGATCATCTGCTTCTTGAAGAACGAAATATAAACGGCGTACACGATCGGCACGATGAACACGAACACGAACACCACCGCAAAAGGCCACATGAATTTCCATCCACGCCAATCGGCCTTGTGCTTATTCACACGAGCCTTGCCCGAATGCACGGGCGCAGCTGCGATATCGGCTGAAGCCATTCCCAACCCCTCTCCTTCGAAGGTTGACCAAAATGTTTGCGTTATCATCATAACACCATTTGTAACATTGTCCAATCGTGTTGAGTACCGTGTTGAATTAAGGGTTTCTCAGTCACTCTGCTACAATGGTCACGAAGACAACGATGTTATCGTTACCGTAAGCGGCCCTAAGATAAGCGTTGCAAACGAAACACCGACATTAATGAGTCAAGCGAGGGTGAAATGTCGAGGCCAACACAGGTGTCCATGCAAGACATAGCGAAAGCCGCCGGCGTTTCGCCACAGACAGTGTCCCGCGTGGCGAATGGCAGCGATGCGGTGAAACCCGAAACACGCCAGCGTGTCGAAGCCGCAATGGAACGCCTTGGGTATCGTCCGAATTATGCGGCCCGAGCCCTAAAGCACGGCCGCTTCCAGGATATCGGCGTGGTGATGTTCAACACCGCCACGTTCGGCAACGCCCGCATCCTTGATTCTATTGTGGCCAACGCGGCCGATGACGATTATTCAGTCACCATCCAGACCATGCGCCACGGTGCGGAACGCACGCTTTCCGCCGCCATCGATCGCATGCAGCGTCAGCCGGTGGATGGTGTCATCGTAGTGCTGGAGGAACGCATCTCCGATTTCGTCGGATACAAACCTCCGCGAGAATTTCCAGTCGTGCTCATCTGCGAATCCGCCGCCGACCACTGCCCCACCGTTGACGCCGACCAGTATGGCTGCTCGACCGCTATCGTCGATTACCTGATGAGCAAGGGGCACAAGACCGTCTACCACATTGCCGGACCGTCCACCTCGCGCGCCGCCGAAAGCCGCGCCCGCGGTTGGCGAGAAGCGTTGGAACAAATGGGAGCACGCGTGCCGAGCATGTACATCGGCGATTGGTGCGCGGATTCAGGCTACCAGGCCGGCGTGGCGTTGGCCCACGACCCCGACTGCACGGCCATCTACGCCGCCAACGACCAAATGGCATACGGCGCAATGCTCGGGTTGCAGTCAGCGGGCAAGCGCGTGCCCGAGGATGTCAGCATCGTGGGCGTCGATGATTCGCTGGTAGATATGGTTCCGCGCTTGAACCTGACGACCATGAAGCTGCGCTTTGACGACATTGGCGCCACCGCCTTCTCCATGGTCCGCCGTCAATGCGAAGGCGAGAAGATACCGGTCGGCGTCAAAACCGTAATCCCGCCGGAACTGATCGAACGCGGTTCCGTGCGCGACATCAGCTGACGAGCGGCATGTGCTGGCATCCACTGGTACCTGTCAGTGATTCACCTGCCAGTGATCCATAGGCAATTCCGCACCGACCAATCGACTCGGTTGTGCAATATTCTGCACATTTCCAACTATGTGCAGAATATTGCACACTTTACTATACTGTGATATATTTTGCACATGATTGTCATGGATATCGCCGAATACGCGCGGCTTATCAAGGATGAAAGGCAACGCCAGGGCATCAGTCAGACCGACATGGCCCAACGGCTGGGCGTGTCACGTCGCTGGCTGATCGAATTTGAACACGCCCGAGTCCCCAATCCCGGATTCTCCACCATTCTCAGCGCTCTGACTGAGCTTGGCTTGTCGCTGGATGTCCGCAAAACCCCGCAGCCCGCCGAACTCTATGAATGGTGACACCATGAGCGAAAACACTCTCAATGCATTTCTCGGCGAAGCACCCATCGGCCAGTTTCGAAGAACAAACGATGGCAGCATTATTTTCCAATATCACGATTCCTATCGTTGGTCGCAATCACCCACACCAATATCGCTTTCCATGCCCATTACCGCAGCCGAATATTCAGGCGACATCCCGCGTAATTTCCTTGAGGCCCTGGTCCCGGAATCCCCTCAGGCCCGAGATGAAGCCATGCGATTGCATCATGCCCGATCGACAAACGCATTTGATCTGTTGCAAGCCATCGGATTCGATGCCACCGGCGCATTACGGCTGTCCGCCGACCCGCACTTGCCCATAGATGACGATTCGCTTATTCCAATCAGCGATTCGCAGATCGCGAATCGACTACGCGCAGCCGCCCCCACAGGCATCCAGTCCGCAAGCGTAGACGAGCATTGGTCGGTCGCGGGACAGCAGGGCAAGATCGCACTGAGGAACCGCAATGGATCATGGTTCTCCACCACTGGAATCGCGCGGACGACTCATATCATCAAGCCCGGCATACCGACCCTTCCACACCAAGCATTCAACGAACACATCACCCATGCGCATTGTGGAGGCGATGGGAATACCCGTGGCCCACACCTCTTTTCACATCTTTGATGGGGTCCCAGCCATCATCAGCGAGCGGTATGACCGTATAGTGTCCGCCAATGGTACGGTGACGGCCCTGCACCAAGAAGACTTTACCCAAGCGCTGGGCATTCCCTCATCGCTGAAATACGAGGAACACAACGGCCCAACGTCCAATGCATATGCGGAAATGTTGCGCAAGCACGGTCTGCCCGGTCAGGCCGAAAGCAATATCCGAGCCTTCACCGACGGCATCCTCGCCAGTTATCTCGTCGGGGCAACAGACAGCCACGCCAAGAACTACTCGCTATTGCTCGATGGCGCGTCCGTGCGGCTTGCCCCGCTCTATGACCTTGCTTCGGTGTTCCCTTATTTGGGGCATGGCAAGCAGATCATAAATGCCACTTTGGCGATGAACATCGGCGGACGCCGAGATCTTCTTCGATTGCGCCGCAAACATCTGGAACGATTCGCACAGCGGATGGGATTAGATGAGGAATCCGTGATTTTACGATTCCACACCTTGGTGGATAGGCTGCCGGAGGCATTCGACAGCACCGTGCAACCCGCTCACGACGTTATCGCGAGCATTGGTGCGCAGGAATTCATCGATAGCTATCGCAAGCGCATCATGATGGTGTACGACGATGCAATGAGCTGGATGGCCAGTCGAAAGGGACAGTGATTCGGACGGGCGGGGATTGGTCTCGCCATCCCCCCTAAGAAATCAGATCTTAAGCGGCACACGGGAAACGAATTCGCGCTTCTCGCCTGTTATTGGATCGGTGAATCGTAGCACACGCGCCACTAATTGCAGCGGCTGGCTGAAATCGTCGTAGGGGCGTGTCTGGATGCGCGGGTAGAAGTCGTCGCCCACGATGGGCAGGCCGAGCGAATTCATGTGGACGCGCAATTGGTGGGTTTTGCCGGTGCGCGGGTGGAGTGTGTAGCGGCAGATGGGGTGATTTCCCGGATGGGGACCACCCTCCGGCGCTTCGCGCCACCTCCCGCCAGCGGGAGGGAAACAGAGGTCGCCGCGCTCGATGAGGGTTTCGGCGTTGGCCAAACCCGGTTCCTCGAATGCGGCCATCGTGCCGTGTTCCTTGGTGATGTGCGATCGGCGCAGCAATGGGAACGGGCGTGGCGGTTCGACCTGCATGATCGTGCCGAATCGCGGGCCGCTGATCGGCCGGCAGGGTGCCAGGCATTCATAGATCTTGACGGCCTGCCGGTTCTGGAACAGCATCTGATACGCGCCGCGGCAGGCCGAATCCCGCACGAACACCAATACGCCGGCGGTCATGCGGTCCAATCGGTGCGCTGGCGTGATGTCCGGCTCCCCCAGCCGCTCACGCAATCGGATCAGCGCGGTCTGCCGATACCACATGCCGCGTGGCATGGTGGCCAGAAAATGCGGCTTGTCCACCACGATGATCCGCTCGTCCTCATACAGCACGTCCATCTCAAACGGAATATGAGGCTCGTCAATCACATACCGATGTGGCTTACTCAACGGTCACGGACTTGGCGAGGTTGCGGGGCTTGTCCACGTCGTAGCCCTTGAGCTTTGCCATGTCCATGGCGAACAGCTGCAGCGGCACCACGTCAACCAGCGGGCTCATCAGCGTTGGGCAGGCGGGGCGCCAGAACACCACGTCAGCGTACCGTTCCACATCCGGGTCGCCCTGCTCGGCCACGGCGATGATGTACGCGCCACGAGCCTTGACCTCCTCGATACCAGAGATCACCTTGGCGTGCAACACATTGCGGCCGCGCTGCGGCGGCACGATGAACACCACGGGCTCACCCTCGTCCACCAGCGCGATCGGTCCATGCTTGAGCTCGCCGGCCGCGAAGCCCTCGGTGAACGTGTAGGCGATTTCCTTGAGCTTCAACGCGCCCTCAAGCGCCACCGGGTAGCCCACGTGGCGGCCGAGGAACAAGAAGGAGTTGGCGTTCACCATGCGCTCGGCGGCCGCCTGGATGGTCTTGGGCTGGGTGTCGAGCACCCACTGAATCTTGCGCGGCATGTCTTTCAGGGAGTCGAGCATCTGATGAATCTCATCGCGGAACATCGCGCCCTTGACCTGCGCCAGATACAGGCCCAGCAGGTAGGCGGCGGTAATCTGCGCCACGAACGCCTTGGTGGATGCCACGGCAACTTCCGGGCCGGCGTGTGTGTAGAGCACGGCGTCGGATTCGCGCGGAATGGAGGCACCCTGCGTGTTGCAGATGGCCAGCACCTTGGACCCCTGTTCGCGCGCGTGGCGCAGGGCCATCAGCGTATCCATGGTTTCGCCGGACTGAGAAATGGCCACCACGAGCGTACGCGGGGTCAGAATCGGGTCACGGTAACGGAATTCGTGCGCGAGTTCGATTTCCACGGGGATACGCACCCAGTGTTCGATGGCGTATTTGGCTACCTGGCCGGCGTAGCTGGCGGTGCCACAGGCCACGACGATGATTTTGTCGATGGACTTGAAGTCGTGTTCGTCGATACGCACTTCATCAAGGGTGATGTCGCCATTCGTGTCGAAGCGGCCAAGCAGGGTGCGCTGCACTGCGGCAGGGTCTTCGTGAATCTCCTTGTCCATAAAGGAATCCCAGCCGCCCTTTTCGGCGGCCGAAGCATCCCAATCCACGGTGTAGGTCTTCGGGTTTTCGACCACGTTGCCGTTGAAATCGGCGACGATGACCTTGTCGGCGGACACGCATACGGCCTGATCCTGGTCGACTTCCATGGCGCGCTTGGTGTAGGCCACGAATGCGGCGACGTCGGAACCGAGGAAGTTCTCCCCCTCGCCAAGGCCCACGACCAGTGGCGAATCATGGCGGGCTCCGACCACGATGTCCGGCTGGCGGCAGTCGGTGGCCAGAATGGTGAACGCGCCTTCAAGCATGCGGGCCATACGGCGCACAGCCTTGAACAAGTCTGGCTTGCCTTCGTCCGCGATAATCTTGTCCACGATCTTGCCGAGCAGCTTAGCGGCCACCTCAGTGTCGGTGGCGGAGGCGAATCGGTAGCCTTCGGCTTGCAGGTCGAGACACAGCTGAGAGGCGTTTTCGATGATGCCGTTATGGATGATAGCCACCTTGCCGTCCATGCTGGTGTGCGGGTGGGCATTCACGTCGCTCGGCTCGCCATTGGTGGCCCAGCGCGTGTGGCCGATGCCCACCGTGGCGAGCGGCATCGGCTTGCGCTCGATGTCTTCGACCAGGTTCTTCAAACGGCCGGCCTTCTTGCGCACGACCACCTTATCCATGCCGGGCGCGGTCAGCGCCACACCGGCCGAGTCATAGCCTCGGTATTCCAGACGTTCCAGGCCTTGCAGGCAGACCTCCAAAGGCTTGCCGCATGCCGTTTCAATATTTCCCGCGTATCCAACGATTCCACACATGGCTCACCAGCCTAGCGGACGATTATTGCGCAAAGCGAATCCAACCCGCCGCCTTTGCAGGATTGGAACATGCCCCTTCGTGAAAAGCGTACGCTGAGTTCATCAGCGTACGCTTTTGGAGCTGCAACAACGAGCCTTCCTACAGCACGTGCTGTAGGCGGAGCCGTAAAGCGGGGAGCCCAGTGGACTCCCCGTAGGCGACGCCGAAGCACGACAGTGCTGAGGTAATATAACAGCCTTCCTACAGCACGTGCTGTAGGAAGTCCTTAAACCTCGGCTCGGTGGGGTGGTCGATGATGTCGGGGCCGCCCTTTTCTACGACTACGCCGCCGTCCATGAACACGATCTGGTCGGCGACTTCGCGGGCGAAGCCGATTTCGTGGGTCACGCACACCATGGTCATGCCTTCCTTGGCCAAGGAACGCATGACGTTGAGCACTTCGCCCACCAGTTCGGGGTCAAGGGCGGAGGTCGGCTCATCGAAGAGCATGATCTCCGGCTTCATGGCCAGAGCACGGGCAATGGCCACGCGCTGCTGCTGACCACCCGACAGCTGGGAGGGGTAATAGTCCATGCGATCGCCCAGACCGACGCGCTGAAGCTCGGCCACGGCCAGGTCACGGGCAGCTTTCTTGGACTGGTGCTGCACGTGGATCGGGGCTTCCATCACGTTCTCCAGCGCGGTCATGTGTGGGAACAGGTTGAAGCGCTGGAACACCATGCCGAGGCGAGAGCGCTGTGCGGCGATCTCCTTATCGTCCAGGGTCTGCAGCATGTCCTGGCCGTTTTTGGTCACGTGCTTGTAGCCGATGAGTTCGCCGTCCACCTCGATGGAACCGCCGGTCAGGGTTTCCAGCTGGTTGATCAGACGCAGGAACGTGGACTTGCCGGAACCGGAGGGCCCCAGAATCACGGTCACAGTACCGGGCATAACGGTTAGATCGATGCCCTTGAGCACATGCAGCGGCCCAAACGCCTTGTGCACCTGCACGGCCTTGACAGCAGGAATCACGGAACCGTCAGCCGCCTTGCGCACGACCGGGGCAACACTGGTGATGTCATTCGTAGTCATAATCGCGCTCCCGCCTTATGCATTCAATCCGACAAATGTGGTCTGGTTGAGCTTGTCCACGTCATCCTTCGGTTCACCGTCGGTCTTACCCGGCAATGGCGTCTGCTTGCCCTTGGTGCCCACCGGGCGGGCATTGAAGCCCTTGCCGAAGTGCGCCTCAAGGCGGGACTGCACAACCATCAGAATGGAGGTGATCAGCAGGTACCAGAAGCAGGCCACGAGAAGCAGCGGAATCGGCTTGTAGATACGGTTGGCGATGGCGTTGGTGGCGAACTGCAGTTCGAGGGTGAACGGCACGGCGGTGACCAGCGAGGTGGTCTTCAGCATGCCGATGGTCTCGTTGCCGGTGGGCGGGATGATGATGCGCATAGCCTGCGGCAGCACGATGCGGCGCATGATGAGCGTGCGGTTCATGCCCAATGCCTTGGCCGCCTCGGTCTGGCCGGGGTCCACGGCTTCAAGGCCGGCACGCACGATTTCGGACAGGTAGGCGGCCTCGTTCAGAGCCAAACCAATCCATGCGGCGTTGAATGCGGTGACCACCACGTTGGAGTCGATGCTCCAGAACTCCACCGAGGTGAACGGAATGCCGAGGCTAATCTTGGGAATCAGCACGGCGAACAGACCCCAGAAAATGAGCTGCGTGTACACAGGCGTGCCGCGGAAGAACCAGATGAAGAACCAGCTGACGCCGCGCAGCACCGGATTGATGGATTTGCGCATGATGGCGAGAATCACCGACAGGATGATCGCCACGACCATGGAGATCACGGTGAGCTCCAAGGTATAGCGAATGCCTTCAAGCACGTTCTCGTTGAACAGGTACTTCCAGACGGTGGGCCAATCCAGTCGCGGATTGGTAATCAAGCCTTGAATGAGCATCGCGGCGAGCAGCACCACGATCACTGCGGCCACAATCGGGCCGGGGCGCTTGACCGGCAGCGCCTTGATGCGGTTGGGGATGTTCACTCCCTCACCGTCGACTTCTTTCTTCGCCATAATTTGGTTCCTTGGACGTGTTGGGCAGCCTGAACTGCAAGTTGCAACTAGCGTTGAACCTTAGTGTACGAATGGGGCGACTGTGTTACAAACAGTGCGCCCCATTCGAATTTTCGCGACAGCTTGTCGGCTATTCGACGGCCGGGTTGATTTCGGCCTTGTCCAGTGCGCCGGATTCGACGCCCCAGTGCTGGAGGATCTTGGTGTAGGTGCCGTCGTCCATAAGCTTTTGCATGGCCTTCTGCACGGCTTCGGTGGTCTGGGAATCGCCCTTTTTGATGGCGATGGCGTTCGGCACTTCATCGAAGTCCTTGCCGAGCTGTTCCAGCTGACCATCGGTCTGGGCAATGGCGTAGCCGACAACCGGGGAATCGGCGAAGAAGACGTCGGCCTTGCCGGTCACCACAGCGGTGGTGGCGTCGGTCTGCTGCTTGGAGGACTGGATGGTGATGTCTTTCTTGCCGTCCGCCTTGCACTGCTTGGCGGTCTTGTTGATGGCCTCTTCCTCGACGGTGCCGGTCTCGACGGCAACGTTCAGACCGCACAGGTCGTTCTCATCGACGTTCTTGGGGTTGCCTGCGGCCACTGCATAGCCCATGCCTGCGGTGAAGTAGGAGACGAAGTCGACGGATTCCATGCGCTCCTTGGTGATGGTGAAGGCGGCGATGCCCAGATCGTACTTGGAGCCGATGGCCGGAATGATCGTATCGAAGTTGGAGGAGACGATTTCGGTATCGAGACCGAAGATGTTGCCCATGGCGCGGGCAAGATCCATGTCGTAGCCGATCTGGGTCTTGCCGTCGGCGTCGAGGAATTCGGCCGGGGCGTAGGAGGGGTTGGTGCCGATGGTGAGCTTGCCGTCCTTGGTCACGGATTCAGGCAGCAGTGCGGCGATGGTGTCATCCTTCTCCACGGAGCTGACATCGTAGCTGGTGATGGTGGCGGCATCGGAGCCCTTGGCGGAATCCGTACCGGCATCGGCCTTGTCGGAGGTGCCGCAAGCGGCGGTGGCGAACAGCATGGCCGAGCTCAGTGCAATGGCCATAATGGACTTCAGTTTGGTGGACTGCATAATCGTTTCTTCTTCTCTCTTACGCCGCTTCAACGGCAACGATCAACGGTTAAGCATATTTATACACTACAGTGCATACATATACAAAAAGACTCCCGCCGCAGGGCAACGGGAGTCTTCATAGTAACCGAAACTACTCGACGGACGGGTTGATCTCGGCCTTGTCGACGGCGCCGGAAGAGACGCCCCACGTGTCGAGGATCTTCTTGTACGTGCCATCATCCATCAGCTTCTGGATGGCCTTCTGTACGGCCTCGGCGGTCTTGGAATCGCCCTTCTTGACGGCCACGGCCTCAGGGGTCACACCAACGTCCTCGCCGAGGGCCTCGAGCGTATCACCGGTCTGCTTGATGGCGTAGCCGGCAACCGGCGTATCGGCGTAGAAGATATCAGCCTTACCGGAAGCCACGGCGGTAGTCACATCGGTCTGCAGCTTGGAGGACTGGATGTCGATGGCATCCTTGCCGTCCGCCTTGCACTGCTCGTTGGCCTTGTTGACTTCCTCTTCCTGGGTGGTACCGGTCTGCACAGCCACCTTCACGCCGCACAGGTTCGAGGAGTCGACCTTGTTCGGGTTGCCCTTCTGCACCACGAACGTGGAACCGGCCTTGAAGTAGGTGACGAAGTCGACGGCCTCCATGCGTTCCTTGGTCACGGTGAAGGAGGAGATGCCGATGTCGTACTTGGAGCCGACGGGCGGGATAATCGAATCGAACGTGGAGGAGACGGCGTTTTCCTTCAGTCCGAACACTGCGGCCAGCGCCTTGGACAGGTCGACATCAAAGCCGACCGGGGTCTTGCCGTCCTCGGCCAGGAACTCGGCCGGGGCATAGGAAGTATCGGTGCCGACGGTCAGCGTGCCGTCGCCGGCCACGGAATCGGGCAGCAGTGCGGCAATCTCGTCGTCCTTCTGGATGCTGCTGGTGTCGAAGCCTTGAATCGAAGTGCTGGACGAGTCCTTGGATGAATCGCCGCTCTTGGATGCGGTGTCGGTGCTGTCAGTCGTGCCACAGGCCGCCACGGCGATCAGCATGGCCGCGCTCAGGGCGGCGGCCGCAGCGGATTGTATTCCCTTGCTTAGAGACATTGGATTTCCTCTCTCCGGATAGTCAGCTGGGCGGGTATGTTTCCCAGATGGTTCCAGAGCGTAGGAGTGCAATGCTACGAAAGCGTTAATCGTGGGCGAAATGACCCACAACGCGGACATCCTACCCTTGGCTCCCCTCCGGAGGGGAGCCAAGGGGCGGGACTAGTGGCGCATGTTGGCGTAGCGCATGGCGCGTAGGGCTTCGCGCTTGTCCTGCTCTTCGCGCAGGGCCTGGCGTTTGTCGAATTCCTTCTTGCCTCGGGCCAGTGCGATCTCCGCCTTGACGCGACCGTCCTTGAAGTACAGGCTCAGCGGCACAATCGTGTATCCCTTGGCCTCGATGCCGCGGGCGAGCTTGGTGATCTGCAGTCGGTGCAGCAGCAGCTTGCGCTTGCGCTTGGGCGCATGGTTGTTCCATGTGCCGTTCAGGTATTCGGGGATGTTCGCGCCCTCCAGCCACATCTCGCCGCGGCGATCGATGGAGATGAACGCCTCGGACAGCGATGCGCGGCCTTCGCGCAACGACTTGACCTCGGTGCCGGTCAGGGCCAGCCCTGCCTCGTACTTGTCTTCGATGGCATAGTCATGCCGGGCCTTCTTGTTCTGTACGATGAGTTTCTCACCGGTTTCCTTGGGCATGTCTCCTCCTTTCGTGGGCAATAACTCGTGAGTAGCAACTCGTGGGTAGCAACTCGTGGGTAGCAACGCAACATCCGACGATATCACGGACCGGCCTCGAATACGAAAAAGGGTTCCTCTTCAAGAGGAACCCTTCAACCGCATATATCGGACGAACCAACCGGTCAGTGGACGAACCAGTACTGACCCAAATTGGTCAACGTGCGGTAGTTCATCATCCACAGGCCGCCCACGTTCATCTCGGAGATCTGGAATGTGCCGTCGCCATACACGGCTTCAACCACGGCAACATGGCCCCAGGTACCGTCGGCACCGTCCTGACCAGGCAGGAAGGAGAGCGCGGCGCCGACCTGAGGGTTGTGGTCCACGCGCAAGCCGTACGAGGGGGCGCTGCGCCACCAGTCGCCGCCATTGCCGAGATAGGACGGCGTGCCAATGCCCATCTGCCTACGGCGTTCATACGCCCAGTACGTGCACTGGCCGGCGGCATAGGCGTTGCCGTAATCACCGTTCGACGTGCCTTGGCCGCCGACGCTGGGGGCGGGGGCGGGGGCAGGCGCCGGAGCCGGAGCCGGCGCCGGAGCGGGCGCCGGAGCGGGAGTCACCGGAGTGGACGGCGTACCGCCCTGGTTACCGGTATCCACCCGGTTGGCGGCGTCCTGCTGCTCCTTCTGGAACTGACGATTGTAGGAATCGACCTGGGAGGCGATCAGTACGGTCTGGGCCGCCTGCTTGGCGGATTGGGAATCCAGACTGTCGATCATGGAAGACAGTTCGTCACGCCTTGCTTCGCCTTCCTGGCGCAGCTTATCCAAAGCGTCACGTTCGCTTTGCGCGGTTTCGGCGGCGGTCTGTGCGGAAGCGGCCTTCTCATCGGCCTGGGTCTTGAGCACAGCGATCTGCTTTTCGATGGCCGCCAAGCGCTCGCCACGGTTCTTCGACGTGCTCAGTGAGGTCGCGGCGGAGGAAGCCGCATTCGCCTCGTTGCGGGACAACGCGTCCCGGGACTGCATGGAATTGACGAAGTCCTGTGTGCTGGTGGCACCCGTCACCACGCTCATCACGTCGGAAGCATTCGAGCCGTGCATCTCGTCACGGGCCAGCTGGGCCACGGCGGCGTGCGCGTCATCGTAGTCCTTGCCGGTCTGCTTGATCTGCTCCTCGAGCGTCTCCTTGTCTTTCTGCGCGGCGGAAAGACGTCCGGATGCGGCATCGGCCTCGTCCTGAGCGGTGGCGGCATCCTCGTTGGCCTGTGTGACCTTGGCCTGCGCGGCGACAATCTTGTTGTTGGTCAGATCGTCCAGCTCAAGTACCTTATTCGCCAGGTCCTGACTGGCACCGGCCAGCTGCTGCTTGAGTTCGGCCTCGCGCTGTACCGACGCGGCGTGCTGGTTCTGCGCATTGATCAGGTCGGAATAGGTGTCTGCCTGGGCAGGCTGTGCCGAGCTGAACGCCAGACCTCCCACACAGGCTGCGGCGGCCACCAGTGCCGCCAGTGCGGGCTTGATCACACGTACGTTCGTCATATGTGAATAGTCCTTTCGCTCACTTAAGCCAATACCATAACATGCGAACCTGAGAGGCTTGCACACGATGTCATCACATTTCTCGCGGGTAAGCCGGTCACGTTACGCCCTCAAATAACGCCGCAACGAGATGGTTGAAGCGATGATGGACAGCAGTATCGCGCCCACAACCAGGAACGGCGATATCACCAGTACCGTGAGCTGATTCACATAAGGAATCCATGTAACGGATTTCGCCAGCCAGCCGGTGACGAACACGTTGACGATAGCCGAAAGCATCAGGCACGAGAGCACCGAGCCGATCAGCGAGGCGATGGTGCCCTCCAGAATGAACGGCAGACGAATCGTCCAGTTCGAGGCACCCACGTACCTCATGATTTCGGTTTCGGTTCGTCTGGATGCGGCGGACATACGAATGGTGGTTCCGGTCAGCAGGATGGCGACCACCACCATCACGCCGGCGAGCACAGCCGTAACCGCCGTGGCTCGGTTGAGCACGGCGAACACCGGGTCGAAGATCTGGCGCTGATCGGTAACGTCTTCCACACCCTCCTTGCCAGAGAGCACTTCGGAGACCACCTGATATTTGGTGGGGTCCTTGAGCTTGAGCCAGAGAGAGTCCTGCATATCGTCCGCGGTCAGCGTACGGCCTTGGAATTCGCCATTCGGGTACTGCTTGGTGAATGTGCTGTCGTAGAAGTCCTGCTTGCTGACGTAGTCGATGTTGGAGACCACGTCGTTGAGTTCGTCGCGAATGGTTTTCTGCAGTGCCGTGATCTCATTGGCTGAGGGCGATTTGCCGGAAGCGCAGTTCGCGGATTGGCTGGTGCCGTCGGGGCATAGCCACACCACGACCTCGACCTTGTCGTACCAGTCGCCCTTGGCTTTGGTGATCTGCGCCTGAGTAAGCACCGAAGCGCCGATGAACAGGAATGAGATGAAGGTGACCAGCGTCAGCGACAGCAGCATCGACAGGTTACGGGTGAGGTTGGCCCACGTTTCGGACAGAATGAATCGTGCTCGCATATGATCCCCCTTACTCCTTCGCGCCCTCAGCGGGTTGATCGTCGGATGTTTGGTCTGCGGCGGACTGCTCGTCGGCGGACTGCTCGTCAGCAGGCTGCTCGGCGGCGGACTGCTCGTTGGCCGGCGGTGCGGGCGGTTCCGGCGGTGCGGGCGGCTCCGGCGGGGCCGGTGGCTCGGCGGCGGATGACACGGACGTATCGGCAACCGCGGCGGTCGCGGCGGACTCGTCCTTGAACGGGTCGAACGCCTGGGTGCTTTCCAGGGCGGCGGCCTGCTCATCCAACGGAATGCCCTTGCCCCAGGTCAGCGTGTCTTCCAGCGGCGCGAACGTCTCGCCATAGCGGCCGGTGCGGCCGGAATGCACGGAGTTGGCCAGACGGGCGATGCCTTCGGACGGCTCGTCACTGCCCTCGATGGCCTTGGTCGCCGCCGCCAGCACATGATGGGCGGTGTCGGACTTGGCTTCGACTTCGGCATCCGGGAAGAACAGGGCGGAATCGTAGGAGCCATGAGCCTCGTCACGCACGATCTTGCCGTTGTGCAGTTCGACCACGCGCTTGCGCATCGAGTTGACGATCTCTTCGTTATGCGTGGCCATGACGATGGTGGTGCCGGTGCGGTTGATGGCGTCCAGCACTTCCATGATGCCCAGCGAAGTGGTCGGGTCGAGGTTGCCGGTGGGCTCGTCGGCCAGCAGAATCTGCGGGTGGTTCACGTAGGCGCGGGCGATGGCCACACGCTGCTGCTCGCCACCGGAGAGCTCATGCGGGTAGTTCTTTTCCTTGCCGGTGAGTCCCACGGTATTCAGCACCTTGGGCACCAACGATTTGATGGTGGACCGCCGTGTGCCGATCACCTCAAGGGCGAACGCCACGTTCTCCCATACGGTTTTGTTATTGAGCAGCTTGTAATCCTGGAACACGAAGCCCAGCGAACGGCGGTACTGCGGCACTTGACGGTTGGTGATGCGCCGCAGATCGTTGCCGGCCACGCGAATCTCGCCGTTGGTGGCCTCTTCCTCGCGCAACAGCAGGCTCAAGAGCGTGGTCTTGCCGGAGCCGGACGCACCCACAAGGAACACGAAATCACCGCGTTCGATATCGAGGTTGATGTCGTCAAGCGCCGGTCGGGTGCCTTTGGGATAGATCTTGGACACATTGTCCAGTGAGATCAGTGCCATAATGCTGTTTACTCCTCGGTTTCGGCGGCGCGGCGCTGTTCATGGCGCCAGCGGATGCCGGCCTCGATGAACGCGTTGATGTCGCCGTCGAACACGGCCTGAGTCTGGCTGGTTTCGTAGCCGGTGCGCAAATCCTTGACCATCTGGTAGGGGTGCAGCACGTAGGAGCGCATCTGATCGCCCCAGCTGGCCTTGATGTCGCCGGCGAGCTCCTTCTTCTTCTTGGCCTCCTCCTCGTGGCGCAGCACGAGCAGTCGGGACTGGAGCACGGCCATGGCGGAGGCGCGGTTCTGAATCTGCGAACGCTCATCCTGCATGGTCACCACGATGCCGGTGGGAAGGTGGGTGATGCGCACGGCCGAGTACGTGGTGTTCACGCCCTGGCCGCCGGGGCCGGAGGAGCAGTAGGTGTCCACGCGGATGTCCGTATCCGGAATGTCGATGTGATCGGTGGCCTCGACCAGCGGCACCACTTCCACGGCGGCGAAGCTGGTCTGGCGGCGGCCCTGGTTGTCGAACGGGGAGATGCGCACCAGACGGTGGGTGCCGCCTTCCACGGACAGTCGGCCGTAAGCGTAGGGGGCGTCCACCTGGAAGGTGGCGGACTTGATGCCGGCCTCTTCGGCGTAGGAGGTGTCCATGACCTTGGCCTTGAAGCCGTTACGCTCGCAGTAGCGCAGGTACATGCGCAGCAGCATCTGCGCGAAGTCGGCCGCGTCGACGCCGCCGGCACCGGAGCGGATGGTCACCACGGCGGAACGTTCGTCGTATTCGCCGTCAAGCAGGGTCTGGATCTCCATCTGGTCGAGATCCTTCTGGATCTCGCCGATTTCGCTTTGCGCCTCGTCCAGAGAGTCCTGGTCGCCCTCCTCGTGGCCGAGTTCGACGAGCGTTTCCACATCGTCGATGCGCTGGGAGGCGGAGTTCAGACGCTTCAGCTGCGATTCCGCGGCGGACAGCCGGCTGGTGATCTTCTGGGCGTTTTCCGGGTCATCCCACAGGCCCGGGGCCGCGGCCTGCGTTTCGAGATCCTTGATATCGGCCTTGAGTCGGTCGACGTCCAGCGCCTTGGCGATGGATTCGTATTTGGCGCGGGCTTCGCCGATCGCCTGGGTAAAGTCAAATTCTGCCATCGTGGTTTACCTTACTGTTGATTCTTTGAGATTCTTTGGGAAGTCACGTCCTTGTTGACAGCCTTCGCACATTCCTCTGGCGTTGGCGGGCATTGCCGCGCCACACGCGCATCCGCCTGCAATCCATGCTGTCAGAAGGTTCCGGGCCTGCCTTGCCGATAGCCGGCCGGGCGACCTCACGAATCCCTCGCATCAGACGTGTTCAACTGCGGGCACGAATATGCGAAGGCAACGTCAAAGCCCCGCGTAAATCGCCGGGATGATCAGGGAGCCGAGCATGGCCACAGCTATGACCACGCACACCACACGCACGATGGTGCGGCGGCGGTTCTCACGCTGCTGTCGGCTGTCCTGATAGTTACTCACGAGACCAATAGTGTACTCACCGCTTACGACCGCAGGACTTGCCGCCGACGCCCGCCCTGCCGGTGGACCCCCACGGCCCTTTCCCTTGCGCTTTCAGCGCCGCCAGATGGTGTTTCATGGCCACCAGCATGATGTGCGAATCCTCAAGGCCCAGGTGGCGTTCGTTGTGGGCGGAATCAAGCGCGCCCTGACGTTTGGCGTAGGCGTCGAGCGTGTTGTCTCCGTAAGGATGCTCGTTGGTGGGTACCGCGCCGGGGTCCCACTGCCGGCTCATCGGCAGGGTATCGATGATGGTGATGCGCCCGGCGCGGTAGCTTTCCGCGTATCCGGCGACGTTCAGCATGAACCAGCTATGTTCGAAGGTGGCGTTATGCGCCACGTACGGCTGCTGGGTAAGCCGCGCGAGCAGGCCGGCCTGGGCTTGGGGCCATTCGTCGAAGAGTCGGTACCCGGCCTCGCTGCTGCGGCCGCGTACATCGATGCCGGTGAGTTTGGCGATGAGGGCGTTGCCGAGCGCCGCGTTTTCCGGCGGCACGCCAAAAGCGAGGCGGGACTGGCCGTAGGCGTCGCCGGCGGCGTAATAGCCCTGCTCATAGGCGTATGTCTCGGGTTCGCCGGCCGGGCGCGGACTGGCCATGTTCATGAACTCGAAGCCGACGTCGATGATGTAGTCACGTGCCGGATCGATGCCGGTGGTTTCGATGTCGATGCCCATCACCGCGTCCACGTCGCGGCCGGGCAGATAGGCGTCGCGCCAGTCGGGCTTGGGATGGTGGCCGGTAGCGTTGCCAGACGCGGCGGCACCACCCGGCAGAGCGGCACCACCCGGCGAAGTCGCGCCGGAGAGATTGGCGCGGGCCATCGCCGCATCGCCCGCACGCTTCTGGAAGCGCTGGGCCTTACGTCGTTCGGCGCGTGCGTCAAGAATCGCCGCCGTACGGTCTTGGATATCGTCCAAGGCGACTGTTGTGGGGAACTTGACATCGCTGTTTTCGGCAGCAGTGTTTCCGGCAGATGCGTCACCGGTTTCACCGCTCAGATTCAGCATGCCTTGGTCATCGTTCGATGGGCGGCTGCCGGAGTACGGCCTGAGCACGGCAACGGTAGTCCTCCCCCGCCGTTCGCGACTGACCACCCATAGGTGTTGCTGTTCGCCCAGATGCAACAGCGTGTTGATGTTGTCGTTGAGCCGACGATTGGCGTAGGCGAGCGCGCGAGGCAGACGATAGGAGCCGATGAACCGGTCGAAATCGGTCATGAATGCGCTGTTGCATTGGGCGATGATCGATTCCAGACGCTCGCGTGTGGCGTAGTCGGCCTTCAATGCGTCGTGGATGGACTGTGGGGTGGATTCCGGTATTGTGCCGACGCCATGCGCCAGGTCCAGAGAACGCACCCAGTCCCAGTCGATGGTGGTGCCATCGGCGTCCTTGGGCATGGACGCCGCCCATTGGGGAATGTCTCCCTTGGCGGCGTCCAGCCATGTGCGGTCGATCATAGTGCGAAGCCGAGTTCTTCGGCGGCCTCGGTGGGTACCGGGTCGTCGCACCAATAATCCTCGAGGTTCTCGTTGGTGGTCAGCGAACGGATTTCGGCGCGATCGATATACAGTTCGCCGCTCAAATGATCGGTCTCGTGCTGGAAGATGCGTGCGGGCCAGCCGTGCAACGGCTCGCTGTGGTGCTTGCCGTCTTCATCATCCCATTCGGCGGTGATGTCGAGCCAACGCTTGCGCACGGCCTGGTATCCGTCGAAGCTCAGGCAGCCTTCGTAGAACGAGGCGGTTTTGTCGCTGGTGGGTTTGTAGCTCGGATTGATGATCACGTGGAAGGGGAATTCCGCGATTTCGCGCGGATCATCCTCGTCGTCGCGCACGTGGTCTTCGACCACGGCGAGCGCGAGCCCCAAGCCGATCTGGGTGGCGGCGAGCCCCACGCCGGGCGCCTCCAGCATGGTGGTGTGCATCGTATCGATGAGTTTGGCGAGCGTACGCTTGGAAAGCTGGCCATGGTAGGCCACCGTCCGTTGGCGCAACACCGGTTCGCCGGCCTGCACGATGGGCAGGAGCTTCTCCTTGCCGCCGGTTTTGATGAGTTGTTCGACATCACGGTTGAGTTCGAGGTCGACTTTGGCGTTCTTTCCAAACATTGTTTTTTTCCTTAGGGAAGGGTGCTACAGCGCGAGTTCTTCGGCGACGATCTTGGCGAGGCGGGTGCAGACTTCGTCGGCGTAGGCCTGGGTGGCGGCTTCGGCCATCACGCGTACGAGCGGTTCGGTGCCGGAGGGGCGCAGCAGCACACGGCCGGTGTCTCCCAGCAGTTCCTCCTCGCGGGCCACGGCATCCTGGATGCGCTTGTTGGTGGCGGCGGCCTTCTTGTCCACGTTCGGCACGTTGATGAGGGTCTGCGGCAGCTGCGGGAAGTCGGCGGCGAGCTCCTTCAGGCTCTTGCCGGACTTGACGACCTCGTTGCACAGGGTCAGTGCGGTCAGGGTGCCGTCGCCGGTGGTGGCGAATTCGCGGTTGATCACGTGGCCGGACTGCTCGCCGCCAAGCGAGTAATCGCCCTTGAGCATTTCCTCAAGCACGTAACGATCGCCCACGGCGGTTTCCACGGTCTTGATGCCCATGTCTTTCAGGGCGAGCTTCAGACCGAGGTTGCTCATCACGGTGACCACGAGGGTGTCGTGGTTGAGCTTGCCTTCGCGCTGCTTGGCACGGGCCAGAATGCCCATGATCTGGTCGCCGTTGATCATGTTGCCGTCTTCGTCCACGGCGAGGCAACGGTCGGCGTCGCCGTCGAAGGCCACGCCCATCACGGCATCGGTGGCCTTGACCATGGCCTGCAGCTGCTCGGGGTGGGTGGAACCGGCGTTCTTGTTGATGTTGTAGCCGTCCGGCGAGGCGTTGATCACGATTACATCCGCACCGGCACGGCGCAGGGCTTCGGGAGCCACCACGGAAGTGGCGCCGTTGGCGCAGTCGGCCACGATCTTCAGGCCCTTGAGCGGCTTGGGCTGGGTTTTGTCATCGTTCAGCGGAGCGATGGTGGCCACCAGATGATCGATGTACAGGTTGGTGGCGGTGGTCTGGTCGTGGCTCACGCGGCCCACGCCGGCACCGGTCGGGCGGTCCCAGTCCTGGCCGAGCACGGCCTCGATGTCGTCTTCCTTCTGGTCGGGCAGCTTGAAGCCGCCGCGTGCGAAGAACTTGATGCCGTTGTCGGGCATCGGGTTGTGGGAGGCGGAGATCACGGCACCCATTTCGACGTTGAGCACGGAGGTCAGGTAGGCCACGCCAGGAGTGGGGATGATGCCGGCATCGATCACGTCGAAGCCGCCGGCGGCCATGCCCGCGGACAGGGCGGAAGCCAGAAAATCACCGGACACACGGGTGTCACGGCCCACGAGCGCGCGGCGGCGTCCCTCAGGCTGATCGTCTTGGGTGCCGGCGTCGCCGAGCACACGCACGGCGGCATCGCCCAAATCCAACGCCAGACGTGCGGTCAAATCCCTATTGGCCAGTCCTCGAACACCATCGGTTCCAAACATCTTCGGCATATGAAGTTCCACTCCTTGTATCGCGTTACCCGCACCATCGTAGTCGTTGTGCTCCACCCTAGGACCCGACTCGGCAAAAAAACGCCACGGAATCTGCTCTAGAACCGGAAATCAGCATTCAACAGCCGCAATGGCATCACCCACAAACCCGCATATTCATCTTGTTCGGCGGATGAATGATGAGATACATTCGTTAGCGGGCATGCCGGGCGGACCGATGCACTCCGGCACGGGAACGAAGCCATCGCACTAGTAAGAACGGGCCGGCAAACGCGCCTGTAAACAATACAGCGGCAAATACGACGAACGGAACTACCCAGCGTACATCGATAACCGGCAAAGCAACACCAAACAGAACGACGGCGAGGAACACGCTGAGCCATGCGATGAACATGCCCAACGGCATCTCCTCTACCGGGGTGGTCTCGGCCATGAATGCAACGATCTATTACTCCGATGTTGTGGTCAGTATGTGCGGCAGTTGCTCGTCGCGGTTGAGGAAAGAACGCGTTTGGCAGCGAAGTAGCGTATGCCGACCTTCCTCAGTGCGGGCGTATACCATGGTGCAATGCGTCAGGCAGCGGTCCAACTGCCGGCTCAGTATCTCGGCGTCCTGCTGGCGGCGGGCAAATACGGACGGGCAGGGGAAGCTCACGCAGTAAGCGCGCACGCCCCATTCCTTACCGATGATGACATATCGCGGATTGTTGATGGGCGCGAGTAGCTCCTTCATAACGCCGGCGAACAGCACCTGCTCGCGCCGCGAACCGCCAATCAGCATGACACGCAATGCCGTGAATCTGCGACGTGTCTGGCGGATCGAGGAAGTCGTTCACCGCTTCGCCTGCCGCGCTGGTTTCTAGGCGCTCAGGTTCCGCAGTCGCCAAATGCCAGACATTGGCCACCTTATCGGGGTCTGCGACCACGCTGCGGTTGACGGCCATGCTGTATGCTTCACTGCATCAGTGTAAGGCACGAATCAATAGGTTTTGAGCCCCAGATCGATGGTAAGAATGATGCCGGCGATTACGGCGGCGGCGCGCATGATGTTTGCGGGAATCTTGCGGGTGATGGACGGGGCGATGTACCCGCCGATGAAGCATCCGATGCACAGCATGATGGCGGCCGGCCAATCGACCGCGCCTTGGATGATGAATACCACTGAGGCGCTGATGTTCGCGCCTGTGCCGATCAGGGTTTTCAATGCATTGATCTTGTGGAATGGGCCGATTTTGGCGGCATCAAGCACGGCGAGAGCCAAGGTACCGGCGCCCGCGCCGAAGTAGCCGGAGTAGATGGCGACCGCCGCTACGCCCAGCCATACCCACCAGGAATCCTGACTCATGGGCTGCACGAGTTGTTCCGGCGGGCGGTGAGGTGCGGTAGGGGTGGTTGCGCGCTTGGCGGCTTCAGTGGCTTCAGTGGCTTCAGTGGCTTCGATGTGCTTGAGTTGCGCGGTGGCATCCGCGGCGGCTTGCTTGGCCTGCATGCGGCCGCGCGGATTGATGGCGATGATCAGCGAGCTCAGCAAAATCAGCACTGGTGCGGCAAATTCAAAGACACTCGGGTCGAGTTTGAGCAACAGAAACGCACCGGCCACCCCGCCGAATGCGCCGATGACCACATACGTAATGGAGCGTACCGCTTGGCCTTTGAGTTCTTTGCGCGCACCCATCACGCCACCGATGCCCGTGCCGACCACGCCAACGGTGTTAGAAGCGTTTGCCAATACAGGCGGAATGCCGAACGCGAGCAGGGCCGGGTATGAGACCAGTGACGATGCGCCTACCGCATAGCCCACGAATCCTGCGCCGATTCCGGCCAACAGAATCAGCAGTAATGAAGTTATGGAAAAGCCCGCAATCATTCCCCGTATCCTTGTCGCTCATCGACCGGCATATTGCCGGCCTTGAGCGAGAATACGCTGTTGAGGATTGGTTGCGGGTTTTATGTTGGAATGTGGACGTAGCTTCTCGCGGAAGCGACTCCCCTCAGTCGCCTGAGGCGACAGCTCCCCTCGCGCCCGAGGGGAGCCAGAAGGAAATCAGAGCGCTTCGTTGTATTCGCGAACCTTGAGGGTGCGGTGGGAGGATGCCACGTTTTCGACGATCAGACGCTTCAGGGCATTGTCGGCGGCAATGTGCTCGTCCAGCCAGGCGTCACCGAGCTTGACCAGCGTGGCGGGATCGGCGTAGCCCGGGTACAGGCCGTTGAGCAGGGCGTCGGCCATGTGGTAGGTCTTGTTGGCCCAGACCCAGTCCACAGTCTCGAAGTACTTGGCGGCGAACGGCTCGGCCAGATCGGAGCGCGGGGTGGCGGAGAAGCCACGGGCCACGGCCTCGAGCTGGGAGTTGGTCAGCTCGTCGTTGTGGAGCGCCTGATCCCAAGCCCATTCCTTGGCCTCAGCGGTGGCCATGGAGGCACGGGCGCCGTAGGCGAACTCGCGGTTTTCCGTGGTCTCCTTCTTGGCGAGCTGCGCGTCCACGTCGTCGTTGGTCATCTCGTTGACGGAGGTGAGCGCTTGGACGATGGTCCACGTGAAGTTGTTGTCGATTTCGAGGCCTTCAAGACGCACGGTGCCGTCCAGCAGACCGTGTGCGTTGGCGGCAAATGCGGCGTCGCCCTCCTCACCGTAGCCCAAGTAGGCGGTGACGAGCTGGAACTGGGTGTCCGAGCCGGCTTCGGCGGCGTTGGCCAGAGTCCACAGTTCGGCGGCCACGTGGCGCAGCACATCGTCGCGGCGGGCGGGCGCCACGTAGTGGTGGGCGGTGGTGCTCATGCAGGCCAGCGCGTAACGGAAGGTGGTGGATTCGGTTTCCGTGGCCAGAAGACGCAGGGTCATGTCCACGAAGCGTTCGGCCGGGAATTCGCCGTCACGGGTCATATCCCAGAAGGCGAGCCAAGTCACGGCGCGGGCCAGGGCATCATCGAAACGATGCAGGTTGGCTTCGGCGAATGCCTGGGATTCGGCGTCGAAACGAATCTTGGTGTAGGTCAGGTCATCGTCGTTGACCAGCACGAATGCCGGGCGCGGCTTGCCGGCTGCGGCCTCGACGATGGTGGTTTCGCCATCTACATCGAGTTCGAACTGCTCGGTGCGCACGATCTTGCCGGTTGCGGCGTCTTCGTTGTAGAAGCCGACGGCCAGGCGATGCGGGCGCAGCACCGGGTGTTCGGCCGGCGCGCTCTGGGTGAGCTTCAGTTCGGCGATGGTGCCGTCCGCGTTTACGGTCAGGCCAGTGGCGATCGTGTTGATGCCGGATTCCTCCAGCCACTTGGCGCTCCAGGCCTTGAGATCGCGGCCGGAGGTCTTTTCCAGTTCGCTCAGCAGGTCGGCCAGGGTGGCGTTGGAGTAGGCGTGACGGTTCAGGTAGTTGTGGATACCTTCGAAGAACTGCGTGCGGCCCACGTAGAATGCCAGCTGCTTCAGCACGGAGGCGCCCTTGGCGTAGGTGATGCCGTCGAAGTTGACGTAAGTGTCGTTGAGGTCGTTGATCGGCGCGACGATCGGGTGCGTGGTGGGCAGCTGATCCTGGCGCAGCGCCCAGCTCTTCTCGCCGGAGCAGAAAGTGGCCCAAGCGTCATGCCATTCGGTGGCTTCGGCAGTGGCCAGCGTGGAGGTGAATTCAGCGAAGGACTCGTTGAGCCACAGGTCGTTCCACCACTTCATGGTCACATAGTCGCCGAACCACATGTGCGCAAGCTCGTGCAGCACGGTCACCACACGACGCTCGGCCAGCGCGTCGGTCACCTTGGATTCGAACACGTAGGAGTCGCGGATGGTGACCATGCCGATGTTCTCCATCGCGCCCGCGTTGTATTCGGGAACGTAGATCTGGTCGAACTTGGCGTACGGGTAGGGCACGCCCCAGGTCTTGGCGTAGAACGCGAAGCCCTTCTTGGTGATGTCGAACAGGTAGTCGACGTCCTTCGCGAAGGCCTTGGCCAACGACTGTCGGCAGTACTGGGCCATTGGCACGGTACGGCCGTCTTCGTTCAGGTATTCGGTGTGCCATTCGGCGTACGGGCCGGCGCAGATGGCGGTCAGGTAGGAGCTCATCACCGGGGTCGGCTCGAAGTCCCACAGACGGGTGCTTTCGTTCGGCTTGTCGCCGAGGGTGCCGTCGAGGGTTTCGCGCGGATCGTCCTCGATGGTGGCAACCGGCATGTTGGAGGTGACGATCCAGCTGGCGGGAGCGAGCACCTTGAAGTCGAAGGTGGCCTTCAGGTCAGGCTGGTCGAACACGGCGTAGACGCGGCGAGCGTCCGGCACCTCGAACTGGGAGTACAGGTAGATGTTGCCATCGGACGGGTCGACCGAGCGGTGCAGGCCCTCGCCAGTGTTGGAGTAACGGCACCTGGCTTCGACGGTGACCTCGTTCTTCTCCTTGAGGTCGGTCAGTTCGATGCGGTTGTCTTGGAAGGCCACGGCCGGGTCCAGGGACTTGCCGTTGAGGTCGATGGAGGTCACTTCGTCGGCGATCAGGTCGAGGAAGGTCGACGAACCAGGCTTCGCGTTGAAGCAGATGAACGACTTGGAACCGAAGTTCTTCGCGCCGACCGTCAGGTCAAGGTCGACGTGATAGTGAATCGGCGCTTCGATAACGGCCTTACGTTCTTCGGCTTCAATACGAGTGAGATTAGAACCGGGCATGACTTCAATTACTCCTTACGGTCGTCCCTGGATAATCCGGACTACTTGGTTTCTACGGTTTCGACGTCCTGGGCGATGTCGGCCACGACGGGCACGATCATCGGCTTGCGGTGCAGCTGGCGCGCAACCCAGCTGCCGAGCGTGCGGCGCATGGTCTGCTGCAGCTTGTAGGTGTCGCGCGTGCCCTGCATCATCTGGTCGTTGAGCTGTTCGACGATCTGGTGACGAACCTTGTCGAACTCGCTTTCGTCCTCGGCCACGGCATTCAGGTAGATCTTCGGGCCGGTGACGACCTCGTGATTGTCGGTGTCGACCACCACGAACGCGGAGACGAAGCCCTCGGTGCCGAGAATGCGGCGCTTTTCCAGCTCGTCATCGGTCAGCTCGCCGACGGAATCGCCATCGACGTACACGTAACCACACGGCACGGAGCCGACGACCGCGGCCCTGCCGTGGTACAGGTCGACCACATCGCCGTCTTCGGCCAAAACCACGTTCTGCGGGTCCACGCCGGTCTTGACGGCGATCAGGCCGTTGGCCACCAGATGGCGGTTTTCGCCGTGGATCGGCATGGCGCACTTGGGCTTGACGATGTTGTACATGTACAGCAGCTCGCCCTCGTTGCAGTGGCCGGACACGTGCACGGCGGCGTTGTCGCGGTTGACGACCTTGGCGCCGAGCTGCACGAGCTTGTTGATCACCTTGTAGACGCCGTGCTCATTGCCTGGAATCAGGGAGCTGGCGAGAATCACGGTGTCGAACTCGTTGATGTGGATATCGCGGTGGTTGCCGTCGGCGATGCGGCCGAGTGCGGCCATCGGTTCGCCCTGGGAGCCGGTGCACATGAAGACGAGCTTGTCGTCCTGAATGTCGTTGGCCTGCTTCAGGTCCACGACGGTGCCTTCGGGGATGTGCAGGTAGCCGAGGTCGGCGGCGATGGACATGTTGCGCACCATCGAACGGCCGACGAACACGACCTTGCGGCCGTACTTGTGGGCGGCGTCCACCACCTGCTGCACACGGTGCACGTGGGAGGAGAAGCTGGCGACGATGATTTTGCGGGTGGCCTGGGCGAACGCTTGGTCAAGGGCCGGGCCGATGGAGGTCTCGGGCTTGACGAAGCCGGGCACCTCGGCGTTGGTGGAGTCCATCATCAGCAGGTCCACGCCCTTTTCGCCGATCTTGCCGAATTCGACGAGGTCGGTGATGCGGTGGTCGAGCGGCAGCTGGTCGAGCTTGATATCGCCCGTGTCGATCAGGGAGCCGGCCGGGGTCTTGACATAGACGGCCAGGGCGTCCGGGATGGAGTGGGTGACGTTGACGAATTCGAGGTCGAAGGGACCCACCTTGAGCTTCTCACGGCCGGCAACCTCAACCTTGGTGGGGTTCTGGTGGTGTTCCTTGCACTTGGCGTCCACGAAGGCGAGGGTCAGCTTGGAGCCGATCAGCGGGATGTCCGGGCGCAGCTTGAGCAGGTAGGGCACGCCGCCGATGTGGTCCTCGTGGCCGTGGGTGAGCACCAGGGCGTCGACCTTGTCGAGACGGTTCTTGATGTAGCTGAAATCGGGCAGGATGAGATCCACGCCCGGCTGCTCCTCCTCGGGGAAGAGCACGCCGCAGTCGATGAGCAGCAGGTGACCGTTGTATTCGATCACGTTCATGTTGCGGCCGATTTCACCCAAGCCGCCGAGCGGCGTGATGCGCATGGAGCCCTTGCGGTACTTCGGCGGGGCGATCAGCACGGCATCCTGCTGGGGTGCGGTGGCCTGCCGGGTGGCGTTGATCTTACGGGACGGCGTACGGCTGTTGGATCCGTTGGCGTTGCGGCCGCGCGCGGAACCGCGACGGCGAGAATTCGTGTTCTTGCTTGTTTTCTTTTGTTCTTGTGCCATAACCTTTTTGGGATTTCTGTTGTGGTGCCTCTGCTCTGTCATGCAGGGGCGGCGGGCTGGCAACCCGTATGCAGCGTTTCGGGCTTACAGCAGTCCGGCAGCGCGCATGCCCTCTTCAGCCTTGTCAAGCTGAGTGGCGTCGGGACCGATGTTCGGCAGACGCATGGTGGTGGAGGGGATAACGCCCTTGACCTTGAGCGCAGCCTTGGCCATGACGGCCTGATAGCCGTCGCCATTCAACGCGTGGACAAGGGGGGCGAGCTGGTTGGCGAGGCGACGGGCGGTAGTGATATCGCCGCGATCGAATGCCTGGACAAGCTGCTGCATGGGGTTGGAGGCGACGTGGGCAATCACCGAAATGATGCCGACGGCACCGATGGAGAGGAACGGCAGGAACAGGCCGTCATCGCCGGAATACCAGGCGAGGCCGGTGCGCTGCTGCTTCTCCACTGCGGCTGCAAGATCGCCGGTGGCGTCCTTGACAGCCTTGACGTGTTCAAGTTCGGCCAGTCGGTCGTAGGTTCCGACCTTGACCTTCAAGCCGGTACGGCCGGGAACATCGTAGACGATGATCGGCTTTTCGGCGGATTCGTCGACGGCCTTGTAGTGGCCGACGATACCGTCCTGCGAGGGGCGGGAATAGTAAGGCATGACGACGAGCACCGCGTCGGCACCCGCTTCCTGAGTCTGTTCGACCATACGCACGGTGTGTGCGGTGTCGTTGGAGCCGGCACCGGAAATCACCGGAACGTCGACGACCTCCTTGACGGCCCTGACCAGCTCGACCTTCTCATCCATATGGGTGACGGGCGATTCGCCGGTGGTGCCATTGACCACCAGACCATCCGCGCCATCGGCGACGAGGTATTTGGCGAGCTTCTGCGCGGCGGCGAAATCGACGCTGCCGTCGGATTTCATCGGGGTGACCATAGCCGGCAGAATGCGGCCGAAAGGTGCTGAATCAAGAAGGTGCATGTCATGCTCGCTCATAGTGTTTACCGTACTTCCCATTGTGGACTCTTATACTACGTACCTTGATTGTTGCTGAATGCGTGGCATTATGGCCGGAGCCGGTGGCAATGCCGTGATGCGCGTCCCGGCGCGCTTCCCTGCCTGAAATGCGGGGGCAACTACTGGTCGACTGCGGGTCGATTACAGGTCGAGGAAGTGGTCGAGGCCGATGGTCAGGCCAGCCGGAGCGTCGCCGGCGAGCTTGCGCACGGCAAGCAGGACGCCGGGCATGAAGCTGGTGCGGTCGAAGCTGTCGGCCCGAATGGTCAGCTGCTCGCCGGCGTTGCCGAAGAGCACTTCCTCGTGGGCGTTGAGGCCGCGCAGACGCACGGCGTGCACGTGGATGCCGTCGACCACCTGGCCGCGTGAGCCGCCATCGGTTTCGGTGGCGTCCGGCACGGGGGCGAGTCCTGCGGCCTTGCGCGCTTCGGCGATGCCGTGGGCGGTGTGGATGGCAGTGCCGGAGGGGGCGTCCACCTTGGTGGGGTGGTGCAGTTCGATGACTTCGGCGGATTCGAAGTATTTCGCGGCCTTGGTGGCAAAGTAGTCGGCCAGTACGGCGGAGATCGCGAAGTTAGGTGCGATGAAGACCTTCTGGGTTTCGGGCTTCGGACCGTTGGCGATGGCGGATTTGACCTGGGCGAGTTTCTCGTCGGTCCAGCCGGTGGTGCCGACCACCACGTCCACGCCTTGGCCGATCAGGGTCAGCACGTTGTTCAGGCTGACGGACGGCACGGTGAATTCGACGACCACATCGGTGTTGTCGGTGGTGATCTGGGTCAGGTCGTCGCCGGCATCCAATGCGAGCGCCAGCTGCGTATCCTCGGCGTTGTTCACCGCTTCGACCACGTGCGAGCCCATGCGGCCCTTTGCTCCGACCACCGAAACCTTGATCATGTCTTCTTCCCTGTCTACCCGTACCTGCCCGGCAATGTACCCGGGACGTTTTCCAATCGGCAATCAGCCTATCACCGCCAAGCCCTCACGCCAATACCCCGTCCACAGAATCAAGCTCCCTCTGACGAGCCGAACCGTGAAGTCGAGCTCCCTCTGATGAGCCGAACCGTGAAGAAAACGCCGGAGGCGTTTTTAGGTGAGGGCGAACGACAGTGAGCAATAATTCAGTTGGCTGAAAGCCATCATTAATTGCGTTCGAGCTGGACGCGAAGCGGACTGAGGGAGAGACCCCGGCGAAGCCGCCAACCATCCATCGGGCGTAGCCCGATCCCGTTTCACCCACGCCGCTTGGCCAAGGCCCATCCGGCCAACGCCAATGGCACGGACGCCAGCGTGAAGATGAATGGCAGCATCATGCCCACATGAGGGTTGGAGGCGTCAAGCACAATGCCGGCCACGGACGAGCCGATCGACGTGCCGACCGTGCCTGCGGTGGTTACCCAGCTCAGTCCTTCGGTCAGGGATTCCGCCGGCACCAGATCCTTGACGATGAGGTTGCCGGTGGCGAACGTCGGCGAGACGGTCAGGCCGGCGAGGATTTCGAAGACGCCCAGCAGGATGAGATTGTCCATTGACAACCGGAAGAACACGTAGCCGACGGTCAGCAGCGACAGGAACATCACCATATGCGCCCAATGGGAGCCTTTGAGTTGGCAAGAGCCGAACACCAGCGCGCCGATGCACGAGCCGACCGCGAACATCGCCAATTGCAGACCGAGGAAGGGCTCAAGTCCCATGGATTTCATGGTGGCGGTAATGGACACGTCGAAGGACGTGAAGCTCATATTGAACACGATGAACACGGCGAGCAACGGCAGTACGCCGGCATAGAGCAATACACTCTTGGGCTTGGCACCGCTGCGTTTGAGTTGGCGCAGGGTCAGCTGGTCGGCATCTTCGCTTGCAGCGGGGCTGCCGTCATCGTGCGCGGCCACGCTGACCTGTTCCACGATGACCGGCGGCTGGGTGGATTTCAGCGAGAAGAATATGGTGCCGCCGATGCCGCATGCCACGGTGGGCACGAACAGTTGGGATACCGGATGCACGGAGGTGGCCAGCCAAGCCGCCAGAATCGGCCCCAGAATAAAGACGATCTCGTCAATGGCGGCTTCCATGGCGTAGGCCGTGTTGAGCAGCTGTTCGCCATCTTCCACACCGCGCAACGCATAGGACCAACGGGTTCGGACCAATGCGCCGAATGAGAACTGCGTCAGACCCATGATGATGGCCAAAGCGAACAGCAGCGGAATCGGCACGCGCACCAACGCCGCGAAGGCGAAGGCGAGCATGGCCACGATCTGCACGGCGAGCGCAAGCCGGCCCACGCGGGCTTGGCCGAAACGGTCGAAGGCGCGGGCGTAGAACGGGGTGACGCAGCTCATGGCCAGCACATAGGCGGCGCTCATGGTGCCGGCGATGGTCCAATTGTCGTAGAGATGGTTGAGCGCCAGAACGATGCCGAGACTCATCATGGAGATCGGCAATCGTGCCACCGCACCGGACAGGCAGAACGCCTTGGCTCCGGGCAGCATGAACAGGCGCTGATAGGGCGAGTGGGCAGCGGACGACTTCGAAACCGCGCGAGTCGTGGACACAATAACTCCTTACTGGTGCGTTGTCCGGCACGTGCGCCCGCCCACACGTGCCATCCGAGGGGTAGCGGTTCCCAAGCAACGTCACGCGGCGCGTTTCAACCGCGGACCGGTACGTGGCCAGTCGTCTTCATCGTCGGAGATGCCTTGCGATGCATAAGGTCTCTCCGCCGGTGAAGGCCGTCCGATGCTGTACAGGTCATGAGCCTTTGGGCTCAGTCGTTGTCAGATTGTTCGGGAATGCCGGAGCTCAACTCGGTAAGGATTTCCTGTTTGGTTTTCGCACGGGCGCGAAGCTCGCGCAAGCCCTCGTCGGGCTCACTGACATAGTAGAGAGTGGCGTCGATACTGTCCAATTCCACACCTTCGACCGCTGCCAGCAGCAGTCGGTACATGTCGAGCTGGGCAAGTTTGCGGGTGATGTCGTCTGGCTTGGTGGGCCGACGACCGGTTTTCCAGTCGACCACGGTAAAGCGTGCGGTGGTGCTGGACGGGTCAAGTCCACCGATGAATACCGCATCGAGTTTGCCATTGACTAGGCCCACGCCCGGCACGTCCACGACAATGGCACGCTCCGTCCACGCCGGGATGCGCTTGGCCCACGATGATTCGGCCAATCTGCGCTGCCACGCCACCAGCTTGGACTCGGTGGCATTGTCGCTACTTATGGAAGTGGCGGAGGCGGCGGATACGGCGGATGCGGATTGTTGAGCCGTGGGCTGTGGGACAGCGGGCTGCCGTGTGGATGGCTTGCGGCATTGCCGCTCCCGTTCGGCCAAATCGGCCAACATGGCTTCCCGGGAAACGAATCCCGCATCCTGACCTGTATGCGGCATACTTGATTCGGCTTCATATGCCAGTACCGCTTCATCCGGCTTACCGGCATTGATGAATTGCTCAGCCCACGCATGGAACTGCGTGCCGGCTTCGGCCGCCGGAGACGATATTCGTGGAATCGGACGGATAATGCTACGCCAGTAGAGGCGCTCCTCCCGTTCGCTCATGCCACCTACGCGGGCTTGCAGGCTTGTCACGTTCTGACGTCCGGCGGCCAGAATGCGTTGCGCCTTGGCTTTGACTGCCTCATCAAGCGACTGGCCGCTGGCGGCATCGGCCATCAAATCGGCGTCGTCCACCAGCAATTGCGCCCGTTGCAGCAGTGGACCGGCGTCTTGGTGCTGCTCAAGTGACGAGGAATCTGCGGCGATAACATCGATGCCACGTGACAGCTGTTCATGCACTGCGTCGCTGAGGGTAGCCGGCCACGGCAATTCGACAGCGGCATCCGTCTGCGTAATCGGCGTCTGCCATGCCTCCCCCACCACGGCGTCACCGTATGCCGCGGCATGCTCTCCGATAAAGAACCCTTCGGGAGGGGCAATCGCTTCGCCTTGCGCCGAGATCAGCATGGGCTTCCCGGCATTGGCGGCTTGCAGCCGTTCCACACAGTCCTGAGCCGATATCGCATGTTCACGGGCTTGGAGCGCGTCATGCACTTCAAGCCAGAAATTGGATGGCTGAGCGGCGCGAGAGCCTTTGGGCACCACTGACGGGTCCCGCCCGGATTCGCCCGTATAGGCGCAATAGGTCATCAGGGCATCTTCTCGCGCACGGGTAAGCGCCACATACATCAATCGACGTTCGTCGGCATGCAGCCGGCGCCCATATTCCTCCGCCTGCGTCAAATACCAGCCGGATGCATCCACTTCTTCCACGCCATCGCCGAATTCGCGCATGGAGCCGAACACTTCATCATCAATAAGCTCCACATCATCCAAAGCCGCCAACGATGCGATGGGGTCGGCTTCCACATCGGTATCATGGGGGAATCGCGGCAGAATGCCGGCATCGGCACGCATAGGCACGGGTACGGCGGTGGGGTTGGTGAGCCAGGAGTCGGCGGTCTCATGATATTCGGGTGCGGTCCAGTGACCTTGCTCGGTGCCTCCCGTATGGTGCTCGTCCAGCACGATCTTGAGATGGTCGCCCTGATTGCTGGGGAATCCGACGGCGGTAAGCCCCACTACCGCAACGGCATCCCATTCCAACCCTTTGGACTGGTGTACGGTCATCAGTTCCACATCCACCGGAGCGTCGGGGAGACTGGCGGCTTCATCCTCCACCGAAGCCAGATGATCCACCCATGTGATGAACCCATGCAACGAGGGAGTTTGCTCAGCGGCAATCTCTTGCGTGTACGTATCCACCAAATCCACAATCGCATCCATAGGCATATGCGCCAAAGCGGGATTGGCGCGGTGCTGCGGATTATGCAGCACACCGGCCAATACGGTGTCGATGTCAAGATCCAACGCTTCTATGCCGGCGCGAATCACGTCGCCCAGTGGCCGCCCGACGGCATCATGCACCTGACGGAGCATCACCGCGGCCCGGGTTATGGCGTTGCGCCCGTGTGCGCTCAACCGTTCAAGCAGTTTTACCAGGTCGCCGCGTAGCAATACGTCTGGCAGGAATACCGCATTGGCCACCTGATCGCGGTACTCACGCACCACAGCCGCCCATTCATTCGCTGGTGTATCCGGTTGGGCAAGGCCGGCCTGCACCAATGCTTGGAAGCGTTGTTCCGTGTTCTGTTCTTCAGCAAAACGGGCCAACATGGTCAAATCCGCTGCGGACATGGTGAATCGTGGCGTGGCCAGCAAGCGCATCAGCGATCCCGTATCGGTGTGGTCGGCGGCCACGTGCAGCAACGCCATCAGATCGCGGATTTCCGGACGTTCCAACAGCGCGGAATAGCCGACCACGAATGTGGTCAATCCGGCCTGTTCCAATGCCGCCTGATATTCGGGCATATGTGATTTGGACCGAAACAGCACGGCGACCGGCGCTTTCTGTTCGCCCGGCATCTGTTCCTGTTGTTCGGCTGCGGAACGGTGTCGTGCGATGGCCGTCTTGCAGAAACGCACTACGGCGTCGATCTCCTGCCCGGCCGTGGCGAAGCCCAGTACTCCCAATGTTCCTTCGGGGGCATCAGGCATGGGGTCGAGCGATGAGACATCGACCTCACGCATCAATGAGCTGGAAGGACGCGACGGATTGGAGCGCAACGGCAGCGTGAGATTATTGGCGGCTTCGAGCACTATACGGCTGTTTCGCCTGGTGACGGACAGCGGGAATGGCTTGTATCCGGCAGACAGGTGGAAATCTTGCTGGAACATACGGAATGCACCAGGGCTGGCACCACGCCATGCGTAAATCGACTGGAACGGATCACCCACCGCGTTGACGGCGGACCTCTGTGACGCATCCACGTGGAACAGTGCTGCCAGCAGAGCGGCCTGCGTGGTGGAGGTGTCCTGATATTCGTCGAGCAGCACGTGGCTGTACCTGCGGCGCGTACGCTCTCCGATGGAGGGGAAGCGCTCGATAAGCTGATACGCGGCAATGGTGAAGTCGGAGAATTCGGCCATATTGCGTTCCCGCTTGGCTTGGGCATAGGCCTCCACCAGCTGGAGCAGAATATCGCGTTTGCGTGTGGTCTCCAGCAGCGCACCGCAATGATAGGTGCAGCGGGCGTGCAAATGTTCGGCACGGTCATCGAGCTTGGCTTGCCAGCTGGCGTCGGTATCTTTCTTCAGTCGTTTGATCTTGGGGATTTTCGGCTCGTCCTCGGGCATGGGTTCATCTGCAACGGCTTGTTGCAATCGATTGATGAATGCCGAATCCCATTGCCGTACTCGATTGATCGCATCATCGAAGCTGGTGCAGCCGGCACCGATCATGGCACTGCCAATGGCATCCGACAACGCCAGAACACGGTTCGCCAAACTGGAGAAGGCGCCAAAATCCTCACTGAACGCCAGATCCATGTGACTGTCGATGACTTCGGTGGCCAGTTGAAGCGCTCCGGCTGCGCTCAATGGTTGCGTGTTCTGATCGAATCCGACAAGCAGTCCATATTGGCGCACGATGGTCTGGAAGAAGGCGTCATACGTGAAAATGGCCGGCTTGAGGAATGCCCGATCAGACACCGTGGCGGTCGTAGAGCCCGCCATATCACCGGCCACTGCGGCGGAGACGCGTTCCAGCAGTTCGCCTGCGGCCTTGCGTGTGAAGGTCAGGCCCAGGATGCGTTCAGGTGCCACACCTCGATTGATAAGCGCGATGATGCGTTGGGTCATCGTAAAGGTTTTGCCGGAACCGGCACCGGCAACCACCAATACGTCAGCATCGACTGGCGCATCGATGATGGCGGCCTGTTCCGCACTGGGAGTGAACGTGCTCATGCTTGCCTCGTTTCGAAAATCGTGTCGATCTGGCCTGCACAGGCAGGGCAGACGTTCTTCATACGGCAGAATCCGATATGGGTGTCTTGCGGATGGGCCTCGATGATGGCTGATCTGCTGGCCGCCGCGGCATAGAATACGCGGGCGATCATGGTCAGCGACCATAACGTCTGCGTACCGGCGAGCGCGGCGAATTGCGCCCACGCTTCGGCACTCACACCTTCGGGAGGAGTAGCCGGATCTATGGCGGGTATGTCGAAGAAACGGTTGGGGTCTTTATACCAGTATCGGGGCGTGAACGGTTCGGCATTCAACGAGCCATCAGTGAACAGCGGCGGCTGGAAGGCACCTTCCGGAGCGTAGCTTCTGGCTGGTGCCGCATTCTGCCCGACATGGAATAGCACGCTTTGGCTGATATGCGGCATTGCGGCAAGTGCCTTGGCACCGCGCGGCCCGTCTTCGGGGAACACGAGGCCAAGCTGATAGCACACGAGCTGCAAATCATTGAAAATCTGTTTGACCGTGGGCGTTCTGCCTGTTTTGTAGTCAATGAGGCGAATGCATTCGCCGCCGTCTGCGAGTACGCGGGTTTCCATACGGTCGATGCGCCCGGACAGTCTCACGGTCAGATGCTCGTCCATGCCTTCCGGCCACCCTCCGACCAGTGCTCCCATCAGACGGACCAGCGTGTTCCGACCGATTGGGTGCAGGCCGGGCACGGCATTGTATGCGTCGAGTATGTCACGCACATCGAATCGTGCGGCAAACTCCCGTTCGCATTCGGCACCGGCCAATGCGCCAATGCTGAAGTTGCTGGAGTTCTTGCCAAGATACGTTTCCGGATCGGCGTCGCTGCGCACAAAGTAATCGGCGATGTTGCGCAGGGTATCCGCCGCGGACTCGTCCTTACGGGTGGCCTCATAGCGGTTCCGGGTGTCGGCTATGGCATTCGGATCAGGACGTTTGCTCTGATAGATGGCATTAAGCCGTGCCGAGACAGCCTCGATGCGACGTTCCGCGCCGGCCGTGGAGTCCAAGCCCAGTGCGGCCAACGCCTGGGCATTGTGGGAAAGATGGTCCAGCCCTTCCTCGCTGCCTTGCTGCGCAACCGCATGGATGAGGGTTCCGAAACTGGTGGCCACGGAGCTGGGGCGAGGACCGGCGAACCGGTTCTCCAGCATCCAGCACACCGGGCACGCCCATAGGCTGTCGACCGCCGATGGAGATAAGGTGACCATGGGCGCGGCCTGCGCATCCGTCTTGCCTTTCCCTGTTTGGATACCGTCAGGCTGTACACCACCAGATGATGCGCTGTCAGATGAGGCACTGTCAGATGAGGCATCGCCAGATGACGCGCTATCCGATTGGGCCGGCGATTCCACAAACGCCCAGCTCTGCGGATTTGCGGCGCGCACACCATGCTCTAACAGGAGTGTCAACGCAATCGCGGCGTCCTTTGCGGCAGCCTGCTGCGGTTGAGCAGTGGCCAGAACCGCACGGGCGGCGCTGACCAACCCACGTGGGTCGGCGTCCAATCCGGCCAGATCATATTCGGCGAATCCCGCATGTGCCCCCACTGTGGTGAAAGGCGCCTGTTGCCGGTTGCGCGGATAGTATTCCGGCAGATACCCGAAAAGAAAGTCCGAGGGGCTCATGCTGTCGTTCCACACCGCGCTGACCATGATTCGCCGTGCACGGGTCAGCGCGACCAGGAAACTCTTCTTCTCGCCCGACAGCACAGCCGCGAACCGCGGATCATGACCGGTTTTGTCGCTTTCTTCAAGCGCCCCCCTCAGCACGAGCTCGGCAAGGTCTTCACCACCGAACATGGTGTTGCGCCCGGCGAGGTTCGGCCACACGTCTTGCTGGACCACCGGTATCCACACATATTCCCAGTGGCGTCCGGCCGCGCCTGCCGGCGTGGTCAATGTCACCGCGTCTTCCACCGGCCCTATGTGGGCCAAGGAATCGGCCTGCACTTCCATGCCCCGCACCTGTGCCATGAATGACGTGATGTCTCGACTGGCGGTGGAATCATCGGCGAACTGGAACAGGCGCATTGCCGCGTCCAGCCGGTCATTGGCCGTACGCCCCTCTGCCGTGTTGAATAATGCCGCACGCTGCCAGACCGGTGCCAGACCGGTGGCGTTCCACGCAACAGACAGCGCATAGCGCGGCTGTACGCGCTGGCTTGCCGGCAGCCGCTCCAAGCCGGAAGCAACGCTGCCCACCAGATGCCACAGGTTCGCAAAAGCGCGGGCCTGAGGGTCGTTGCCGAGCACCGCGTGGATGGATGCGAGCGCAGCCTGCGCCGGCGCGGCGGCATCATCAATGGCAAGCATCACGTACAGCGCGTCAACGCCAAAGGCCAAGTCATCGCCGGACGGTTCACCGAGTATTTCGACAGACACTGGCAACGAAGTCACTGACGACGAAACCGCTGACGTCGAAACCACTGACGAGGATGTTTCACGACCTGTTTCACGCCGTGTTTCATGGTATGTTTCACGCAATGTTTCCCATGCCGTCGTCAGAGAGGTCAGCATGGCATCATCCGTGGCGAGATGCGCCAGCGACTCCAACGACCCCATGGCCGATTCGATCGGCGCAAGCCTTGCGGGACGCCCCTGACCGGGTTTGGCCCCGGCACTCACCAACGGGCCGTTCATCAACGTGGCCACTCTAGTCCTTATATATGCCGCGCAGGAAGCCAACGTCATCTGGCATTCCGCCATCCCCTCGGCACGCAATCGGGCAAGCTCCACAAGCGCGAACAATCCCTGCACGAAAGTCTCGTCCTTCAAAGGACGGGTGACCGACGAATACCGCACCGGTACACCATCTCGGCGCAGTCGTTCGCCGAACAGCCGCACGGCGGCATTGTCGTGGGTGATGACCGCCATGTCGTTCCACCGAATATGCCGGTCAAGATGCGCCCGCTTGATGCGCCAGACCACATCATCCAGCTCCTCACGTGAGGACCGGTACAGGCCGGCGGTCACTGTGCCGTCCGCCTGATAATTCGCTGCATCGACTCCGCCCAGTATGGCGGTCAGCTTGCCGGGACGCTCGGCCGGAGGCAGCGGCTCGTCTTCCGGCGAGGGAATCGACAGCGAAATACGAGACGCGATCACATCAGCCATCGTCATGTGCGACTGATCAGCGACGGCACTGCCGCCAACCAGCTGTTCTTCCTTGGCCTTCAGCCGCCCTTCCACGGCACGGCGCATCAGATATTCCGGATACGATCCGCGGAAGGTCTGCACCGATTCATCCGGGTTGCCGACCAGCACCAACTTGACGCCGGCATTCCCCAACTCCTCCAAGAAGCGCATGCCGGCCAGCGTGGTGTCTTGAACATCATCCACAACCAGCAGCCGGGGCAAGCCCAACGCCTCCACACACATAGGCCGGTCGGAATCATCCGCGTGATCGGCGGCGAATGCCTCACGCACCACACGAGCGCCTGCCACCAGCAAATACGAGGCATCCAAACGGTATTGCCCCGGATATACCGCGCTTTGGGCTGCAATATATTCACGGCGCAACGCGAAAGCCAAACGCCATTGCACCGACAATCGCGCGTCCTCCGTCACGGCGTCCAAGAGACGTGGCTCTTCGTGAACGCCTACACCGAGCTCATCCAATCGGGCCAGCATATCGCGCAACTGGCTGATAAACGCATCTGAAATACCTCGCGTGAACCTATCCGCGCTGGTCGAGCCGCCTGCCGACGTCGGAGACGGCGAATCCGACCCTTGTTGCGAGAGGCTTGATTGTGCGGAAGCGGCCGAGCCGGGCATCTCGCCGGCACCGGCATCGCGTATGAGTCTCGCCCAGTCATCCTGGGCAAAGTAGACGCGTAGCAAATCACAGGTGCCGCAATCATCTCCCGCTACGGCATGGCGCAGATGCACGGCCATGACTTGACGCAGCAAAGCATCCTGTTCCGCACCGTTCAGCAATCGAGGCGACGGCAATCCAGTTCCCTCGCGCGAAGCCGATATGGCCCGGAATGCCACGGCACCCAGCGTGGTAACCGGCCTGGCCTGCACGGAAAACCCGAGCTCACGAATCACCCGATTGCCCAATGCGTCGGCGGCCACACGGCCGGATACGGCCATCACCGCCTGCGTGCCACCGTAGCGGCGCAGCCCCGCCATCAACACCGATAAGGCGAATTCAGTTTTGCCGCTTCCAGGCGTGCCGACAATCAGCCTCGCCGCTCCATCACGGTCGATGCCGTCCAGCACTGTTCCAGGTTCAAGTCTCGTCATCATGGCTCCAGCCTAAACCCGACCGTCACAGAGGGAAAAATTTTACCGAACCCGACGAAGAATCGTACCCTTGACGGTATCCTGTAGAACGAATGCAGGGAGAGCGCATTTTCCAAGGAGGGAGGGAACAGATGGACAACATTCCGATGAGACCGCCGAAGCTGCCCGGATATGATTTCGTCCAGATGTTGGGAAGCGGTGCCACCGCCACGGTGTACCTATATAACCAGCGTATGCCCGCACGCCCGGTGGCGGTAAAGGCCAGCGCCAAAACCCTTGACCCACGGGCCGCTGCCCTGTTCAACCGCGAGGCCAACTTCATGGCCAAGCTGTCATCCCACCCGTACATTCTGCCGGTATATGGTGCCGGCGTCACCTCCGATGGCCATGGCTACATCGTCATCGAATATGCGCCGGGCGGCACCTACAACAGCATCATGAAGGCCCGGTCCATGACCTGCGAGCAGGTACTCGACCTCGGCATCAAGCTGTCAAGCGCGCTGTTCACCGCGCATCGCAGCAATATCATCCATCACGACATCAAGCCCAGCAACATTCTCATCACCTCGCAGGGCTTGCCTGTTCTGGGTGATTTCGGTATCTCCACCGATGTGTATGACCGCACCGAAACCGGATTCTCGCCGCCGTGGGCACCGCCTGAGGTGCTTCAGCATCTGACCAATGGTTCGGAAGCCGCCGACATCTATTCACTGGCGGCCACCCTGTACGCCATGTTCGTCGGCTGCTCGCCATTCCAGCACGATTATCACCCGCGTTCGCAATCGGAACTGATTTCGCTGATCGTCAACCAGCCATTGCCTCGCCTCAACCGCCCCGACGTGCCGGCCGATGTGGAAGCGGTGCTGCGCCGGGCCCTGAACAAGGACCCCGACCAGCGGTACTACTCCGCGTTGGAGTTCGCACGTGCCATGCAGCGTGTGCAATTCGCATATTTCGGGCATGCCACTCCCGTTACCGTGGAAGGGATGCCGGCCTATCCCAAAGACATCGAGCGTCGGCGCCGGGCCACGGACCAGCGAGATCAGATCACCCGTTCGTCACGGCGATGGGTCAAACCGGTGGGTATTACCGTCGGTATACTTGCGGCGATCACCGCAGCGGCACTGATATTCGCCTTCGTGGTCGTTCCCCGCATGGACAGCGCCACCGGATCAGATACCAAACAGGTGGCGACGCCCGGCACCAAGGATGATGACAACAACCGCAATAATCAGGATGACGTGATCACCGATACCGCGAACGCCCAGATTCCTTCCCCGGAGAATCTGAACGGCACCTATGCGGCGGATGGGTCATCCGTGACGTTCACCTGGACGAATCCAGACCCGCAAAGCGGTGATACCTATGCGTGGGCCATAGTGCAGGGCAGCAATACCGACCAGAGCGCGCAAACCGTCACAACGTCAGATCCCACGGTGACCGTCAACGCGCAGGAAGGCTCGCAGACCTGCATTCAGGTGTCCATTGTGCGCAAGAACCGCCAGATGTCCGTCAGCCCCGCCATCGCCTGTGCGGCCAAGCCGCAAGAATGATCCGCTCGCCACTGCCGGGCATGCCACCCTGGCATTGCGTATCGCATCAGACGTGCGCCCAGCAGCGGCGAATTCACCAAATGGACAACAGGAACGGCAGGTATTGGAACCGTAAAGCGTTGTCATTACACCAGCAACCAGAGAAAACAGGGGTCAGGGAGTTCAGATGGCCACATCGTCCCAGTCATACGATCGTCGCCGACGCATCAGCGCGGCTTTGCGCCGCCTTATGCCCTCCGGAGGGCATACGTGGACGGTTCCCGTAATCACGCTCCTGCTGCTTCTGGGACTTGTTGCCGGCGCGGTGATCATGAGCACCGTCACGCGCCGCCATGTGCAACTGGACGATGGCACCGTATGGGTCACTTCGCTGAAAAACCAGAAGGCCGCACGATTCAACGTAAAGAACAAGGAGGCCGACGCCGGCGTCTCCTCCTCCGCCCCACGATTCGACATCGCACAGCATAATGGCGACACCATCCTGACCGAAACGACCAAAGCCTCCACCATCAAGGCATCCACGGTCAGCACCGGTGTCAAGACCGACATCAAAGCCAACACCACCACTGTGGTCGGCGGGGATACCGCAGCCCTGATCAACGAGAAGACCGGCAATGTGTGGACCGGCTTGTCGGAAAACCTTGATTCCGTGACCCCCACCACTTCCGATCCGAAAATAAAGCTGGGCGAGGGCGGGCGCATCGCAGTAACCCACGATGGCAAGGTCTACGGATACCGTCCATCCGACGGTATGGTGCTGCGTCTTGACAATCCCAGCAGCGCCAAGGCCAAAACCCTCGAATCGCTGACCGACGGCAAGCAGCAGACCGTTGAAAGCTTTACCGTCATCGGGAGCACGCCGGTAATCGCAACCGGCAAAACCGTCATATTCAAGGGCGGCCGCGTCGATGTCGACACGACCGGCACCCTCACCCTTCAGGAGCCTCCCACCGATGACATACAGTCCGATTGGGTGGCCGCGGCATCACCGAGAGGCCTTGCGCTTATCCCGTTGAAGTCCAATGCCAAGGCGAATTTCATAGCCAACGGGGGCAAGGCGAATCCAGCACGACCGGTATCGTCCAAGGGCTGCGTGTACTCGGCTTGGAGCCAGAAGGCCAGCAACTACATTCGCGCCTGCTCCCCCACGGATACCAGCGTCAAGCCGCAAACCCTCGAATCCGTCAATACTACTTCCGAATTGGTGTTCCGCACCAACCATCGCCTTGTGGTGCTCAACGACACGGTTAACGGCAATGTGTGGAACCCTGAGGATTCCACCAAAGTCATCAAAATACAGTGGAACAAAATACAGACCGAGCAGACCGAGAAAGAACAGCAGAACAACGACTCGGCCAACAACCACCACGACTTCTCCAAGACCTGTTCCGCACAATCCGGCCAAATCAAAGCCGAGGATGATGAAATCGGCGCACGAGCCGGTTCGGAACAGATTCTCGACGCGCTGCGCAATGACGAGCAGACCGATTGTTCCGTACTGAAAATCACCAAGGTTGGCGCACCAAACAACAAAGACGTCACCATTTCGCCGATTTACGACGGCCGGTATCTGCAACTCGATGCCTCCGCCGCATCCGCAGGCACCGTTACCTTTACTTACGATATTTCCGATGGTCGCGGCCAGACCTCTTCCGCCACGGTGACCGTAACCCTGAATGATGGAGGCAACCACGCTCCCGTACAGTTCGACACTCCTCCCGAGATCGATGTGGAGCAGGGAGCCAGTTATACCGCCAATGCGCTGAGCAGCTTCAACGATCCGGATGGAGACCCGCTCACTCTGGTCTCCGCTGTGGCCCAGAACACCGACCAGGTGCAGGTGTCCACCCGAGCCGACGGCCAGCTTACGTTCAACACCGGTGCGCTGGCGTCGGGACGTGTGGGCGTCGAGGTCACCGTCTCCGACGGCACGGCAACCGGCACCGGCATGGTGTATTTCTCGGTCAAGCCCGCGAACACCTTGGCCGCGGTCATCGACCCGGTAGCGAAAACCACCGTTCCCAACACGGATACCGTCGTCAAGCTGTCCTCTTATGTGCATGGCACTTCCTTGCAGCCGGCACAACTGACTCAGGTGGATACGCCCAACGGCGCTTCGACGACCACCAATGCGGCGGATATGTCGTTGACGTTCAAGGCCACCAATCCCGGCACCTATTATGTGCCCTACATCATTACTCAAGGTTCGATTCCGGCCACCGGATTGGCTCGAGTCGAGGTGCAGCCCGCCACCGGCGAGGCCGCCAAACCGGTTGCCGCCAACGATGTCGCCCTGCTTGGCGCGGATAATACCGCCATTGTGGAGCCGCTCACCAATGACGTCGATCCGATGGGCGGTGTGCTGTCCGTCACCACGGTGAGCGCACCGGCCGACTCCGGCATCAAGGTTGGTCTCGTCAGCCATAAGCGCGTGTATATCACCGCGCGTCAGGTGCCCACGAAGCCCGTCGCCCTTACCTACACCGTGGCCAACGCCTCCGGAACCGCCAAGGGCACCATCGTGTTGCAGCCGCCGGCTCTGGCCACCTCGAATTCAGTACCCAAGGCCAGCAATATCAATGCCCAGGTGCGTACCGACGGCATCGTGTCCGTGGATGTGCTTGACCATGTGGCCTACTCGGATGGCACCACGGTCAAACTCAAGAACAACCTGCAATACGACAAGGGGACGTTCAAGGGTCTGGCCTTCGTCTCTGGAGACACGGTCCGCTACCAAGCATCCAGCGAGACCGGCAACTTCCCCATCACCTATACGGTTGAAGACAATCTGGGTAATGTGGCTTCCGCCAATATCACCATTACCGTGCATAAGAGCGACGCAGCGAGCAAGGCCGCGCCAACCCCGCATGACGCCGAAGCGCAGGTTGCCGCCGGGCAGAAGGTCCGCATCCCCATCACACTGACCGGCATAGACACGGATGGCGACGACGATCAGCTGTTGGGTCTGGGCAACAAGGCACCCACGCTGGGCCGCATATCCGAAGTCGGTTCCGACTACTTGGTCTATGAAGCGTATCCGGATTCGTCCGGCACCGACACCTTCTCCTATGCCGTGGAGGATTGGACCGGTCAGCGCGCACAGGCGCAGATCCGCGTGGGCGTATTCCAAGGATCGTCCGACTCCGGCGTATACGCCAGGGATGACGAAATCACGTTGAGGCCCAATACGGCCGCAACCGTGCCGGTCGCGCAGAACGACATCTCCGGCGACAACACCAATCTGACCGTCGACAAGCATGTCGAGGTCCAAGGTCTCGACGGGGTGAGCGTGAAAGACAATATGATCTCCTTCACCACGCCCGGCAGCGCCACCACCGACTATATCGCCTACACGGTCAAAGACAAGGCCGGCTTGTCCGATACGGCCACCCTCACGGTAAACGTGGATCCGAGTGCCGCCATCGAGCCGCCTACCGCCTACGACTATCGTGTGCCGTCCGCCGCCACCATCGATAAGAAGTCCGTGGATGTGGATGTTTCCCAGTGGATCGCCAATCCTTCCGGCACAGCCAATGAGCTCAAGGTCGGCGTGCATCCCTCCGCCAGCGCTCACGCTCACGTCAAGGGCGGCGAGCATTCGACCACCATCACCGTCGACCTGACGTCACAGGCGCGAGCCGTGCCTTACACGGTGACCAATACGAAATACAACATCACCTCCACCGCGTTCATCCAGGTACCGGCCTATGGTGTCTTTCCGCCCACGCTGCGTCCCAAGGCACCGGAATTGAAGGTCAACTCGCGCGAGACCATTGAAATCAACATCAATGACTATGTCCGCGTCGGCGCCGGCAAGGAACCGTATATCGAAAGCGCTGATTCCGTCAGCGCCACCAAGGCTTCCAACTCCGATTTCTACGTGAACGACAAGACCCTGAAGTTCACTGCGGCAAAAGACTACGCAGGCCCCGCCTCCATTACCTTTACCGCTGTGGATGGCAAGCAGGGATCGGATAAGACCAAGATCATCAATTCCGCAGTGATCACTCTCCAGATCACGGTGATAGGCCGCGATGTGCCGCCGCCCACGTTCTCGTCCTCCACTATTGATGTCGAGGCGGGCGCGGACCCCAAGACCGTTGATCTGACGGCGCTCACCCATGCACCGTCCGGCGTGTATGACGACGAAAAGCAATACACGTATTCCGGTGGAAGCTCATCATCCAGGCAAATCACCGCAAACCTGTCCCGTTCCGGTAGCTTGCAGGTTTCCGCCACCAAGGATGCCGCTCCTGGCACCACCGCGTCCATTCCCGTGCAAATCGCATACGGCGCGGGCACCGTGAATGCCGGTGTGACCGTGCGCGTAGTGTCTTCGACCCGTCCGCTGACACGCGTCGGCAACAAGACGTTGAAGATCAAGGCCGGTGCCAGCGATGCCGTGAACGTGCTTACCGGCGCGTACAATCCGTTCCCCGATTCCTCGCTGACCGTCATCAGCTGCAAGGCGGATGACGCCGCCAAACTCACCATCGCCGGATGCGATGCCTCCGGAAACATCACCATCGCCGTCGCATCCGATGTAGGTGCTTCCACGAACACCGTGCTCGTCACCGTGCAAGACGGCACCAAGTCCAAGGATCGTGAAGTCACCGCATCGATTACCGTGTCCGTGATCGACAAGCCCGAGCCGCCACTGCTCTCTCCCGTAGCCGGGGAACCGCAGGACAGCGCGGTCAGCCTCACATGGACGCCCGGTGCCGCCAATGGCAGCCCGATCACCAACTACAAGGTCAGTTGGACCGGTGCCGTCACCGGAGAGAAGGATTGCGGTACCGTCACCTCATGCCAGGTCACTGGTCTGAAGAACGGCAAAACCTATTCCTTCACCGTCGCCGCGCGAAATGACGTCGGCTGGTCCAAGCCGTCCACCGCCGTCGAAGCCACACCGGACAAGGTGCCGTCCGCTCCCACCGATGTTACGGTCACAGGTGGCAATAAAACCGCCAAGGTGACGTGGAAAGCGCCGAGCGGTGATTTCAGCGCCGTCGACAACTATTCAGTGACCGTCACCGGTGCAGGTGCTCCGCAGACCAAGGAAACCGGCAATACGGCCACCGAGCTGTCGTTTACGTTCAACAACAACGACATTTCCGATGGCACCGCCATTACGGCGACCGTCAAAGCCCATAACAAAATCAATTGGAGTGCCGAGTCCGCCGCATCGCCGTCAGAGAAGATCTGGGGAGACCCGGATGCGCCGAACATTGCGTTGTCGAACGACGACACCACGGTAACGGCGAAAGTCACTCTCGGCAATAACCGCAATGCCGGCTGCCGGCGAATTTCCTTGGGAGGAGACGTCAAGGACACCATCGATTGCAGTGACAGTGGCGCTACGTTCGATATCAATGAGAACGATTTGAACACCCGGGAAATCACCGTAACGGCCACCGTGGTGCCGCAGCGCGATGCTTCCTCCGGCACGGGCAAGAGCAGCTTTGTCCCGCAGTACAAGGTTCAGCCGCCCACTGACGTCTACACCACCGGATCCGGCAGTACATGCACCGTGCATTGGACCAAGCAGGGACATGCGCAGTCCTACAGCGTGACTGCCGATGGCATCGATTCCGGTACAGCTACTAACCGGAACTCACTCGACTTCCGAATGAGTCCTTGGGCCAAATGCAACACCGCATCGGTGCAACAGGTGTTCAACGGCGCTACCAGCGACGCCGTCACCGGAGGCCCGCACAATGGCGCTCCTTACACCTATGAGAAGAAGGCTGTAATCAACAAACCGCAGGAGCTGCGCTGGTCAGACAACGCTCACGTCATTAACGTCACCGGCGGTTCGGTTGATGTCTATGGCAAGTCGGCCACTGTACAAATCATCATCAATGGCCAACCGTTCACGTGGAACTCCGGCCAGCCATTGGATGTCACCGACTTGGCCGTGGCCGCCGATGGCAACTACGCGTGGAGCGTCAAAGTCACCGGCGGGCCGGGATACTCCGGTCTCGACAACACTGCGGACGGAGGCAGCGTCGCGGGCACACGCCCCTCTGACTCCTCGGAGGGGACCAAGTCGCTCAAATCCGGTACCGATGTCACCACTTTGGCCAAGAACCCCTGGATTCTTGGTTTCGGCAATACCCCAATATCGTCAACCACCATTCACAAGCAGTAGGAGAACATCCATGAGCGAGAACATCGACGACGCGACGCAGTTGTCTGACACGACCCGTCTGTCCGACAGCACGCAGCTATCCGACAGCACGCACTTGTCCGACGCCACGCACCTGGCATCCGCACCACACACCGGTACGACCCCAAGCACCGAGTCGGCGCCGCAGTCCGTTGCGCTGCCTAACCTGCCGCAGCAGCCGTCACAAGCGCCGTCAGAAAAGCCGTCTCCTACTACTGATGCCGCCTCCATTCCTGCGGGCGATGACAGCACCATGCTCAAGCCGCGCAAGGGATCGACGCCAGCCATCCCGCAGCAGGTCACCGCGCAATCACAGCCACAATCCCAGCCGCAGCGTCAGTCGAGCAAAGCCGCGCAAGCAGCCGCATCGGCACTGCCCGCCAGCATCAATTCCGGACTACTGCCCCAGCCCACGGCTCAGGTCCGGGATTTCCAGCAGTCCTTCAATGCGCTGGTCGAAAATGTCTCCAAGGTGGTTATCGGCAAGACCATCCCTATCAAGCAATGCGTCACCGCACTGATGGTCGGTGGCCATATTCTGCTTGAAGACAACCCCGGCACCGGTAAGACCCAGTTGGCCCGAGGCTTGGCCAATTCCATTTCCACCGGTTTCAAGCGTGTTCAGTTCACGCCCGATCTGCTGCCTTCGGATGTGGTGGGTGTGACTTTCTACGATCAGAAGCGCGGAGAATTTGAGTTCCGCGAAGGCCCGATTTTCGCCTCCATCGTGCTGGCCGATGAGATCAACCGTGCATCGCCGAAGACGCAGTCCGCGCTTCTGGAGGTTATGGAAGAGCAGAAAGTCACCGTTGACGGCGTCACACATGATGTGCCGCAGCCGTTTATCGTGATTGCAACCCAGAACCCCATCGAGCAGCTCGGTACCTATAAGCTGCCTGAGGCGCAGATGGACCGATTCCTTATCAAGACGTCAATCGGCTACCCGGGCCATGATGTGTCCGTCGATATCCTCAAGCAGGTCGATATCACCGACCGTGCGCAGACCATTTCCCCGGTGCTGAGCGGTGACGATGTCATGCGGCTGCGTCAGGTGGCCACCGAAATCTATGTGGATGATGCGATTCGTGAATACATCGTCAGGCTCGTCGAGGCGACCCGCCACAACGAGAAGATCACGGTCGGCTCCTCCATGCGTGGCGCTTTGGCACTGACCCGATGCGCCCGTATCTGGGCCGCGGCCGATGGCCGTGCCTACGTGGTGCCGGATGACGTCAAGGACCTTGCAGTGGCCGTGCTCGCACACCGTATCACGCTGACTCCGGAAGCCACCTTCGATGGCGCGACTCAGGAAAGCCTGATCGCACAGGTGCTCGAAGACGTTCCCTCCCCCACCATCGGTTCCTGATAGGGCCTGGAAAGGTATCCGACCATGGCATCTACATCCGCCACATCACGCCGTCGCCGGCGCGCTGAACGCATGTTCAAGCGCGCGGTAAGACGCATCAGACGGTTCTTCGCATCCTACGTCTCGCCCTTGGGCTGGGCGGTAACGGGCGCAGGCATCGCATGCCTTATTGCGTTCCCGTTTCTGGGCTGGTATGAGCTGCTCGTATTCGGCATCGTGGCGATGGTGATGATGCTCGCGGCAATCGCGCTTTCCCTCGGCAACACACGCTTCCACGCGTCCATCGCCGTGTCCAATCATCGCGTGACCGTGGGAGACACCGTATCCGTTATCGTCGGCATCGACAACACCGGCAGAACGCCGACGACCACGGCACGCGGATATCTGCCAATCGGCGATGCGCATGAACGATTCAACATCCCCATGCTGGCTCCCGGGCAATCCAAGCAAACCGATGTGGAGTTCCGTACCGTATCGCGCGCAATACTACCCATCGGTCCATTGCGCATCCGCAAGGGAGACCCGTTCGGTCTGGTGCGTCACGAAAAGGAGCTGGCCGACCGCATCACCGTATTCATCCACCCTCGTACCGTGCGTCTCGATACCCTGAATGCCGGCGTGCCCCGCGATCTGGAAGGCCAACCATCCGGCCGGATCGTGGATGATGATCTCGACTTCTACGGATTGCGCGAATACGAGCCGGGCGACGACGTGCGTAACGTCCACTGGCTGAGCTCCGCGAAAACCGGCACGTTGATGATTCGCCAATATGAGGCCACGCGCCGCACCGACACCTCGGTGACCATCAGCGTGAACCCGGACGAATACGTCAACGGCGAGGAATTCGAGATGGCGGTGTCCATCCACTCCTCCATCGGCGTCAAATGCCTGCTGCAGGATCGTCCATTGTTCTGCCACGCGGGCAACGCGCACGGCCAGCCGCGCAACGCCATGGAGTTCCTCGACAACGCCAGTGCCATAGAGCCTGATCGTGAGGATAATCCGAATCTCGCCGAGGGCACGCTGAAGCACAGTCCTGATGCTTCGTTCTATTTTTTCACTGTTGGATCGCTGAAAGACATCGAGCAAATCAAGCGCATGACCTTGGCCTTGCCCCGATCGGCCAGCTGCGTGGTATTGCAGGCCAGCGCCGGCGCCAATCGCGGCATCAGAAGATTCGCCAACTTCACATTGGCCACCATCGGCGACCTCGATGATCTCCCGCTGATCATGGGGGTGCTCGCATGACCTTCGACCAGTCCAGTATCACCAATACCAATACCGCTGCGTACGCCGGATCGAGCGGCACATACACCGGCACTTCCTCCGGCACGTACACCGGGACCTCCACCACCACCGGCTCCTGGGCCGACTCCACACATTCGGTTATCTGGATGACCAGAAGCAATGTGCTTCGCGGCATGGGCCTCAGTCGCCAGCCGTGGGGCAAACGAATCGCCAGCCTCGTACTCATAGCGGCGATGATGTTGCTGGCGCAAGCCAATCTCATCGACGTGTACGGCGGCGTGGCCACTTGGGCGATTGCCGCTGTACCGGCCACCTTGCTGGGCGCGATCATCGCTCTGGCGGGCATGTTGCCGGCGTTGCGACTGTGGTGGCAAATCGTGTTTCTGGCGTTTGCCCAATTCATCATCGGCCCGGTGGTAACGCTGAGTTCCACTACGTCCCATTACGTGATTCCCACCTTGAAGACCTTGAGTTCAGGTTGGGAAATGACGTTTGGCTCGTTCAAGTACATTATTTCCGTCGATCCGCCTCTGGGCACGCAAGACGGCGTGCTGATGGCGGTATGGACCATCGGCCTGTGGCTTACGTTCTTCACCGGCGTGTTTGCCATTAATGCCAACGCATGGTTGTCTCTGGTGGGAGTGCTGCCCCTTGCGGCGGCCGTGGCCGTATGTGCCCTGCTGGGCACAGACAGCGGCTGGCAACGCGCCATCTGCGGTATTGCCTTTGCCTTGCTGCTGATTATCTGGCTGTCTTGGCGTCTTGAACTGCTGGAAGGGGGGCGCTGGATATCCGCGCTGATCATCGTCGTGCTCGCTGCCGGCCTTGCTTTCGAGGGCACGTTGCTGGTGCCACAGGACCGTTTCGTGCTGCGTGACCGCTACGATCCGCCGTTAAGCCCCTACGATTACACCAGCCCGCTCAGCGGCATGCGATCCTATATCAAGGACCACAAAAAAGACGTGTTGCTGACCGTTCATAATCTGCCGGCCGGAACACCGGTCAAACTTGCGGTGATGGATCGATTCGATGGCACAGTATGGAACCTGTCCGATTCTTCCGAAGCCACGGACTCCTCGAATTATCATCGCGTGGGCACCACGATCAAGGCGGATGAGCAGGGTAAATCCTTCACTGCGACCTTCACCGTCGATCAGGAACTGACCGACACCTGGCTGCCGCTGGCGGGAGCGGCCACTGGCGTGAGCTTCGCCAACGATGCCGACAACGGCAATGACACGTTTTACTACAACACGGATACCGATTCCGCCATTATTCCCGCCGGCACGCGTAAAGGCCTCACCTATACCGAATCCGGCATTATCGCCCGCAAGCCCACCGATAAGCAGATCAGCAGTGCGGCTGCGGCCCGCATCACCCAACCAGAAGCCCAGGATGTTCCCGATTCGGCCAGCAAACTGGCCACGTCCATTGCCGGCGGGCAGTCCTCGGGCGGTGCCGCAGCCACGGCGTTGGCTGACACATTGAAAGACTCCGGATGGTTCTCTCATGGACTTGAAGGCGACCATCCCTCCGATGCCGGCCATGGCAACTACCGCATCAACAAGCTACTGGCAGGCACGGCCATGGTGGGCGACTCCGAGCAATATGCCTCCGCCATGGCACTGATGGCTCGTGATCTGGGACTGCCCTCCCGTGTGGTCCTGGGCTTCCTGCCGAAAAACGAGGATGGCGAAATCACCGATGCCCGCACGGAGAAGACCTCGGGCAATGGCACCAAAATCGAATTCACCGGCAACGATGTCACCGCTTGGGTGGAAATCAAATTGCAGGGCCTGGGATGGGTGGCGTTCTATCCGACGCCCAAGGAGACCAAGATGCCTGATGAAAACCAGAACCTGACGCCGCCGAATCCGCAGACGCTGGTCCGGCAACCACCAGTGCCGTTGACCGATCCGCTGCGCGATCAGACGCAAGCCAAGGGCCAAAGCTCATTGGCCGGCGCCGACGCCGATGATTCGCCGACCAACCTGTTCTGGGCGCGGTTCTGGCGAGTGACCCGCAAGGTGGCCCTGTACGGCAGCCCATTGTGGACCCTACTCATCGCCTGCGGTCTGATTCTGATGTTCAAGGCCATACTGCTGGCACGAGCGCGGCGACACGGCAGTCCGAAAACCCGTGTGGCAGCAGGTTGGAATGCCATACGCATGCTTGCCGAGCAAAGCGGCATCACAGCCAAGGGCACTCGTCGAGATCAGGCCGGTGCCATCGCCCGTCAACTCGGCACAGATGACCAGGCTTTGATCCAGCTTGGCCGGGAAGCCGACTACGCCACGTTCTCGGGGCAAGACATTGAATCGGGCCAAGCCACCACATATTGGACAGGAGTCGACCAATTACGCAAGGCAATGCTCGCTTCTTTGCCGCGTTTCAGGAGGATACGTACACGACTTTCCCTGAAAAGCGTGGCTATACTGTCAAATGGGCACGCAGCAAAGCCGCACACGACGCATGTCAAGCGCACGCGTAAGAAGGGGAAGGCGTCATGACCACAGGCTCCATCCGTATCGCGATGACCAGTGACGTGGGTCTTAGGCGCAAAAACAACCAAGACACCGGATTCGCGCAACAAGGCGTGTTCATGGTCTGTGACGGCATGGGCGGCGGCAAAGGCGGCGAGCAGGCAAGCCAGTTGGCTGCCCAGCATTTCGCACAATTGGCCGCCATGCCTTCACGCACCCGTCAGGATATCGACGACACCTTGGCACGGGCCCAGCACGACATTCTCGATCTGGGAGACCGCCTTGGCGGCGTGGCCGGCACAACCTGCTCCGGTTTGGTACTGCCCCAAGATCATGCGGATTCCGCCAGCGCCCGCAGCGCTGCTTTGTTCAGTGACGCCGATGATCAGGACTTCTCGGACCAGACCTATGTGGTCAATGTCGGCGATTCCCGCACCTACCATCTCAGTCCGTTGGCGCATGCCGATGCTCCCGCCACGGATATCATTCCCGTGTGGGACGCCGCTTCGCTGACCCGCATCACGCGAGACCATTCCCAGCGCCAAGAAGCCATCGATTCCGGGCAGATGTTGCCGGAAGAGGCGGAGGCGACCATTCCACGCAACATCATCACCCAATGTCTGGGTGATCCGGATGGCATCATGCCCGACGTATATGTCGCCGATCTGACCGGCCGCTTCATCATCTGTTCGGATGGATTGCATGGCGAGGTGCCGGACGAACAGATCGCGGCCATCGCCGCGGCGCATTCCAGTCCGCAGGAGGCCGTGGACGCCTTGGTGGCGGCCGCTCTTGATGCGGGCGGAACCGACAATATCACTGTGATTGTGGCCGATATGCCATTGACCGAACCCGAACATCATGCGTTCAGCGCATTCAGGCTGGACGAAGGTGAGGATATCGGCGCCATTGAAGACGCAACACTACAAACACTACGGACCATACGTTCGGCATAACCGAGCGAACATAAGGAGGTAATCCCATGGTTGATTATGATGCTGCGGTCGCTGCCGTTCAGGATCCGAACGCGGATCCGATTCTGCTGGCAAAAATCGCCTACGAGAATCCGGAATTCGGTGCCAATGTCGCCGTGAATCCGCGCTGTTATCCCGGCTTGAAGCGTTGGATCGCCGAGTTCGGTGACGATCGCGCCCGCGAGACCCTGGCGCAATACGGGTTCACTGCCGAGGCATTCGGCGGCCCGGTTCAGGATCAGGAAGCCCCGGCACAGGCGGCCCAGCAGCCCGCCGAGCAGCAGCCTGCAGACGCTTACGCCGCCGACCAGTACGCCGCAGCTCAGCCTGCTGCCAACCAGTACGCAGCCCAGCCCGCGACTCAGGCGGCATTCAAGGAGCCTGTGGCCACCAATCCTTACGGTTTCACCGCCGAACAGGCCCTGACCACCACCGACCAGATGCAAATCGCCCAGATTGCCCAGTACGCGCCTGAACTACGCGCCTGCATCGCACGTAATCCCAACACCTATCCGGCACTGATCGAATGGCTGGGCCAGCTCGGCGACCCGGCAATCAACGCCGCTCTGGCTTCCCGTCAGTGAAAGGACGGCATCATCATGGCCAAACTTCCCTACCCTCCAGCACCTGAACTGGGTTGGTATTCTGACGATCCGGTGGAAGGCACCCCGGATTCCGCAGTTGGCACAGCCGAACCGCAGAACGACTACGGGCAGCCCAGTACCGCGGAAGCGGCAACCAATACCGCTTTTACCGCAGAGCCTGCCGCCACGGCCGCCGCCGCTGAGCCCGCTGCCACCGCTCCGGCAGACACCACACCGCACGCCGCCGAAAACGACATCGAGGATTGGGACAGCACCGTGCTCTCCTCCTCGTTCACGTCCAAGGCACCGAAGAAGACGTACCTGCTGCATAACGATGTCACCGGCCAGACCATCGTGATCGATAAGAGCACGTTGCTGGGCCGCAAGCCTTCCATGGATGTGCCGCAGGGTGCCAAGGCGGTGCGTATCGTAGACCCGACCCGCACCACATCCCGCAACCATGCCGCCATCAGCATCGACACCGATGGCGCGCTGTGGATCGAGGACTACGGCTCGTTGAACGGCACCTACATCATCACCAATGGCCAAGAGACACAAGTCACCAAGGGCACACCGCTCAAGCTCAGCGCGCCTGCCACGGTGCGTATCGGAGACCAGTTCTTCCAGTTCACCGAAAAACAGGCTTGAGTAATCAAGCAACGAGCGGCTGCCTGCTCTTGTTCAACAGGAAAATCACAATGGCAAATATACGGATGGCCCGGAACTGATATAGTTCCGGGCCATCTTATTGCGATTAACGCAAGATCTGAGTCCTAGAAGGGGCATCCTTTCTAGGACCTTCTCACTTACTCCTCGATGTCAGGCTGACCGCCCTGATCGGAGTAGAAATCATCCGGGTTGAAGTCGTCGCCGAGCTTCAGATCGCCGAACTCGAGGTTCGAGAAGTTCAGGTCAGACAGGTCGGCGTCGGAGAAGCTCGCGTCGCCGAGATCGCCATCGCCGCCCAGACCGAAGTTCGGGTAGATGGTGTCGCGGATAGCCTTGTCAGGCTCGACCACGGCGTTGCGGTAGCGCGCGAGGCCCGTACCGGCCGGGATGAGCTTACCGATGATGACGTTCTCCTTGAGGCCCTTGAGGTCGTCGACCTTCTCGGAGAGGGCGGCTTCGGTGAGCACGCGGGTGGTCTCCTGGAAGGATGCGGCGGACAGCCAGGAGTCGGTGGCCAGCGACGCCTTGGTGATACCCATAAGCGCCGGACGACCGACGGCCGGACGGCCACCGTTCTTGACGATGTTGCGGTTGATCTCGCGGAAGCGGGCGTTGTCCACCAGCTCACCCGGCAGCAGGTCGGTGTCGCCGGAGTCGATGATGGTCACGCGACGGGTCATCTGGTGCACGATGACCTCGATGTGCTTGTCGTGGATATCCACACCCTGGGAGCGGTACACGGTGTGCACTTCCTCCACGATGTTGACCTGGGCGGCGCGCTTGCCGAGGATGGTGAGGATCTTCTTGGGGTCCACAGAACCTTCGACCAGCTGGGTGCCGACCTTGATGTGGTCGCCGTCGGCAACCTTGAGCGGCACGCGCTTGGAGACCTGGTAGGTGATCGGCTTGATCACGCCGTCTTCCTTCGGTGCGCCGGAATCGGCGTCCGGGGTCAGGATGATCTGGCGACCGCGATCGTTCTCCACGATCTTGATGCTGCCGGCGAACTCGGTGATCGGGGCCTCACCCTTCGGGGTGCGGGCCTCGAAAAGCTCGGTGACACGGGGAAGACCCTGGGTGATATCGGAGGCCGCGGCCACACCACCGGAGTGGAAGGAACGCAGCGTCAGCTGGGTACCAGGCTCACCGATGGACTGGGCGGCGACGATACCGACGGTCTCGCCGACATCGACCAGCTTGTTGGTGGCCAGGGACCAGCCGTAGCACTTGGCGCACACGCCGCGCTTGGACTCGCAGGTCAGCACGGAACGGCACTTGACTTCCTCGACGCCGTGGGCCACGAGGTCGTTGAGCACGTCCATGGACAGGGCGTCGTCGCGCTTGTACAGCACGGTCTGTCCGTCGGCCGGGTCGATGACGTCGGCGGCGAGCAGACGGGAGTACGGGCCACCGTCGGCGGCCTTGACGAGCACCAGGTTGCCGTCGTTGTCGCGCTCGGCGACGCGGATGGGCAGACCGGCCTTGGTGCCGCAGTCCTCTTCGCGCACGATGACGTCCTGGGAGACGTCGACCAGACGACGGGTCAGGTAACCGGATTCTGCGGTACGCAGTGCGGTATCGGCCAGACCCTTACGTGCACCGTGCTGGGAGATGAAGTACTCCAGCACGGACAGGCCGTCGCGGTAGTTGGACTTCACAGGACGAGGAATGATCTCACCCTTCGGGTTAGCCACGAGGCCTCGCATACCTGCAATCTGGTTGATCTGCATCATGTTGCCTCGTGCACCAGACTGCACGATGATGGCCAGGTTGGAGGTCGGGTCGAACTTCTCCTCGACTTCCTTGGACACTTCGGCGGTGCACTCGGTCCACAGGTCGATGAGTTCCTGACGGCGAGCTTCCTCGGTCAACAGACCCATCTCGTAGTTGGCGTTGACCTTGTCGGCCTTGGCCTCGTACTCGGCGATCTTCTCGTCGCGCTCAGGCGGCTCGTTCACGTCGGAGAACGCGAAGGACACGCCGGACCACGGTGCGCGGGTGAAGCCGAGATCCTTCAGGGCATCCAGCGTGGCGGCCACCTGCTGGGTGGAGTAACGCATGGCGATGTCATCGACGATCTTGGACAGACGGCCCTTGGCCACCTGCTCGTTGACGAACGGGTAGTCGGTCGGCAGGGTCTCGTTGAACAGGATGCGGCCGTAGGAGGTGGCGAACAGCACAGTGCCGTCGTGGAAGCGTTCTTCCTTGACGACCTCGTCCTCGCCTTCGCGCGGGTCGAGCACCTTGACTTCGCCGGGCTCCCAGTTCTTCGGCAGCACGAAGCTCTCGGGCAGGCGGATGAGCACCTTGGCCTGCATGTCGATCTCGTGGCGGTCGAGGGCCATTTCGGCCTCTTCCAGCGAGGAGAACACGCGGCCCTGGCCCTTGACGCCTTCCAGCACGGTGGACAGGTAGTACAAACCGAGGATCATATCCTGGCTCGGCATGGTCACGGTGTGGCCGTCGGCCGGCTTCAGGATGTTGTCGGAAGCCATCATCAGCGAGCGGGCCTCGGCCTGGGCTTCGGCGGAGAGCGGCAGGTGGACTGCCATCTGGTCACCATCGAAGTCGGCGTTGAAGGCGGCGCAGGCCAGCGGCGGCAGGTGGATGGCCTTGCCTTCCACCAGGATCGGCTCGAATGCCTGAATACCCAGACGGTGCAGCGTAGGTGCACGGTTGAGCAGCACGGGGTGCTCGGAGATGACCTCCTCGAGCACGCCCCACACTTCGGCGTCGCCGCGGTCCACAAGACGCTTGGCGGACTTCATGTTCTGCGCATAGTTCAGGTCCACGAGGCGCTTGATGACGAACGGCTTGAACAGCTCGAGGGCCATCGGCTTCGGCAGACCGCACTGGTGCATGCGCAGGGACGGGCCGACCACGATCACGGAACGGCCGGAGTAGTCGACTCGCTTACCGAGCAGGTTCTGACGGAAACGACCCTGCTTACCCTTGAGCATGTCGGACAGGGACTTCAGCGGACGGTTGGAGGCACCGGTGACCGGGCGACCACGACGGCCGTTGTCGAACAGGGAGTCGACGGCTTCCTGGAGCATGCGCTTCTCGTTGTTGAGCATGATTTCAGGGGCGCCGAGCTCGATCAGTCGCTTCAGACGGTTGTTACGGTTGATCACACGGCGGTACAGGTCGTTGAGGTCGGAGGTGGCGAAGCGGCCACCGTCGAGCTGGACCATCGGGCGCAGGTCCGGCGGGATGACCGGGATCACGTCGAGCACCATGGCCTCCGGCTTGTTGCCGGTGGTCAGGAAGGCGTTGACGACCTTGAGGCGCTTCAGGGCCTTGGTCTTACGCTGTTCGGAAGCGTCCTTGATCTCCTCGCGCAGTTCCTTGGAGATGGTCTCCAGGTCGAGGGACTGCAGGCGCTTCTTGATGGCTTCGGCGCCCATGCAGCCGTCGAAGTAATCGCCGTAGCGGTCCTGCATCTCGCGCCACAGGTCCACGTCGTCGACCATGTCGCCGGGCTTGAGCTTCTTGAACTTGTCGAAGACGGCGTCCACACGGGCGATCTGGTCGTTGTAGCGGGTGCGGATGGCAGCCATATCACGCTCGGCACCGTTACGCAACTTGGTGCGGGCCGGGCCCTTGGCCTCGCCGGCCTCCTCAAGGGCGGCGAGATCCTCTTCGACCTTCTTGGCGCGGGCTTCAATGTCGGAGTCACGGCGCTGCTCAAGGCGCTTGATCTCGGAATCGAACTCGTCCTGCAGGCCGGGCAGATCGTTGTGACGCTCGTCTTCGTTCACCTCGGTGACCATGTAGGAGGCGAAGTAAATCACGCGCTCCAGGTCCTTCGGGGTGACGTTCAGCAGGTAGCCGAGGCGGGAAGGCACACCCTTGAAGAACCAGATGTGCGTCACCGGGGCGGCGAGCTCGATGTGGCCCATGCGCTCACGGCGCACGCGGCTGCGGGTCACTTCGACGCCGCATCGCTCGCAGACGATGCCCTTGAAGCGCACGCGCTTGTACTTGCCGCAGGCGCACTCCCAGTCACGGGTCGGGCCGAAGATCTGTTCGCCGAACAGACCGTCCTTCTCAGGCTTCAGCGTACGGTAGTTGATGGTTTCAGGCTTCTTGACCTCACCGTGGCTCCAACCACGGATGTCATCGGCGGTGGCAAGGCCGATGCGAATCTTGTCAAATGCGTTGACGTCCAGCACTTGTTAATCCGTTTCTGTTCTTGAGACCTTCCCAAGCTCCCCTTGTCAGGGGAGCTGTCAGCCAAGGCTGACTGAGGGGTAGTGCAAACCGGAAAGGTCTCTGTACGTTATTTATTTCACGTTGGCGGAGCTACACGCGGCGTATTGACCGCATGCAGCCCGAGGGATCACTGGTATTCGGGCTCTTCGGCCTTCTGGTCTTCCTTGGCGGCCGCGTCGGGGCGGGCGCCGATGTTGAAGCCGAGGTCGTCAGCGGAGCTGGCCGGATCGTCATCCTCATCCTTCATGTCGATGGCCACGCCTTCGGCGTTGAGCACTTCGACGTTCAGGGACAGGGACTGCATTTCCTTCAGGAGCACCTTGAACGACTCGGGGATGCCTGCCGGCGGCAGGTTATCGCCCTTGACGATGGCACCGTAGACACGCACGCGGCCGTCGACGTCATCGGACTTGGTGGTCATCATCTCGTGCAGCGTGTAGGCGGCGCCGTAGGCCTCAAGGGCCCACACCTCCATCTCGCCGAAGCGCTGGCCACCGAACTGGGCCTTACCACCGAGCGGCTGCTGGGTGATCATGGAGTACGGGCCGGTGGAACGAGCATGAATCTTGTCGTCGACCAGGTGGTGCAGCTTCAGCATGTACATGTAGCCAACGGAAATCGGCTTGGTGTACGGCTCACCGGTACGGCCATCGAACAGGGTGGCCTTGCCGTCGGGGCCGACCAGACGGTCGCCGTCGCGGTTCGGCAGCGTGGTGGACAGCAGGCCCTTCAGGACCTCAGGCTTGACACCGTCGAACACCGGGGTGGCGACCGGGGTGTTCGGCTCGGCCTTCTCGGCACCGGACGGAATCAGCTTCTTCCACTCGGCTTCCAGATTCGGATCCAAAGAGATGTCCCAACCGGAGTGAGCAATCCAGCCGAGGTGCAGTTCGAGCACCTGGCCAAGGTTCATTCGGGAAGGCACACCCAGCGGGTTCAGCATGATGTCGACCGGAGTACCGTCAGCCAGGAACGGCATGTCCTCTTCCGGCAGGATGCGGGAGATGCAGCCCTTGTTGCCGTGGCGGCCGGAGAGCTTGTCGCCCACCGTGATCTTACGGTGCTGGGCGATGTAGACGCGGATCATCTGGTTGACGCCGTTGGGCAGCTCGTCGCCGTCCTCCTCGGCATCCTCACGGGTGATCTCCTTGACACCGATGACGGTACCGGTCTCGCCGTGGGGCACGCGCAGGGAGGTGTCACGCACCTCGCGGGACTTCTCGCCGAAGATGGCGCGCAGCAGGCGCTCCTCCGGGGTCAGCTCGGTCTCGCCCTTCGGGGTGACCTTACCGACCAGGATGTCGCCGGCCTCGACCTCGGCGCCAATGCGGATGATGCCGCGCTCGTCGAGGTTGGCCACGGCGTCCTCGCCGACGTTCGGCAGGTCGCGGGTGATCTCTTCGGCGCCCAGCTTGGTTTCGCGGGCGTCGATCTCGTACTCCTCGATGTGGATGGAGGAGAGGGTGTCGTCCTGCACGAGGCGCTGGGAGATGATCACAGCATCCTCGTAGTTGTAGCCGTTCCACGGCATGAAGGCGATGAGCAGGTTCTTGCCCAGGGCCAGGTCGCCGTTCTGGATGGCGGGGCCGTCAGCCATAACCGAGCCGGCTTCCACACGCTCGCCGTCGTGGACGATCGGGCGCTGGTTGTAGCAGGTGGTCTGGTTGGAGCGCTGGAACTTGGCCAGCTTGTAGGAGCTGGTGGTGCCGTCGTCGTTCATCACGCGGATCAGGTCGGCGGACACGTAGGTAACCACACCGTCCTTCTCGGACTTGATGACGTCGCCGGAGTCGTTGGCGGCGCGCCATTCGGAGCCGGTGCCCACCAGCGGGCGCTCGGATTCGATCAGCGGCACGGCCTGACGCTGCATGTTGGTACCCATCAGTGCACGGTGGCCCTCATCATGCTCCAGGAACGGAATCAGGGAGGCGCCGAGGGAGACCATCTGGCGCGGGGAGACGTCCATGTAGTCCACGGAGCTCACCGGCACATCGACCGCCTCTTCTTCGCCGACTCGGGCAAGGGCGGACTTCTGCACGAAGTTGCCGTTCTCGTCGAGCTCCTGGTTGGCCTGGGCAATGACGTGGTCAAGATCGCGGTCAGCGGTCATGTACTCGACCTCGTCGGTCACGTGGCCGTTGACGACCTTGCGGTACGGGGTCTCGATGAAGCCGAACGGGTTGACGCGGCCGAAGGTTGCCAGGGAGCCGATCAGACCGATGTTCGGGCCTTCAGGAGACTCGATCGGGCACATACGGCCGAAGTGGGACGGGTGCACGTCGCGCACCTCCATGGAGGCGCGGTCGCGGGACAGACCGCCGGGGCCCAGTGCGGAAAGACGACGCTTGTTCGTCACACCGGACAGCGGGTTGTTCTGATCCATGAACTGGGAGAGCTGGGAAGTGCCGAAGAACTCCTTGATGGTGGCGTTCACCGGGCGGATGTTGATCAGGGACTGTGGGGTGATGGCCTCGGCGTCCTGAGTGGTCATACGCTCGCGCACCACGCGCTCCATACGGCTCAGACCGGTACGCAGCTGGTTCTGGATCAGCTCGCCGACCTGGCGGATACGACGGTTGCCGAAGTGGTCGATATCGTCGACGTCCACGCGCAGGTCAACGTCTTCGCCGTTGCGCTTGCCCGGGAAGGTCGCCGCACCGTCGTGCAGGGCCACCAGGTACTTGATCGTGGCGATGATGTCTTCCTGGTGGAGGGAACGATCGTTGAAATCGGCCTCGACACCCAGCTTGCGGTTGATCTTGTAGCGGCCGACACGGGCCAGATCGTAGCGCTTGGTGTTGAAGTAGAAGGAGTCCAGCAGGTTCTTGCCGGCCTCGGGGGTCGGGGTGTCGGCCGGACGAATCTTGCGGTAGAGGTCAACGAGTGCCTCGTCCTGGGTCTCGAGGGTTTCCTTCTCGAGTGCATCGAGCACCAGCGGGTAGTCCTTGAATGCCTGGGCGATCTCGGACTTGGTCATGCCGATGGCCATAAGGAACACGATGGCGGACTGCTTGCGCTTGCGGTCCACGCGCACCTGCGGCTGGTCCTTCTTGTCGATCTCGAACTCGAGCCATGCACCACGGCTCGGGATGATCTTCGCGCCGAAAACTTCCTTATCGGAGGTGCGGTCCTGCTGACGATCGAAGTAGACGCCCGGGGAGCGCACGAGCTGGGAGACGATGACTCGCTCGGTGCCGCCGATGATAAAGGTGCCGTGCGGAGTCTGCAGCGGGAAGTCGCCCATGAACACGGTCTGGGACTTGATCTCGCCGGTGTCGCCGTTCTCGAACTCGGCGTTCACGTACAGCGGTGCGGAGTAGGTGTAATCCTTCTCCTTGCATTCCTGCACGGTGTGACGCGGCTCTTCGAAGTACGGATCGGAGAAGGTCAGGCTCATGGTCTGAGCGAAGTTCTCGATCGGAGAGATCTCGTTGAAGACCTCATCGAGGCCGGAGGTGTGGGCCACGGTGTTAGTGCCGTTCTTTTCGTCCTCCTCGACGCGCGCCTTCCAGCGTTCGTTGCCGATCAGCCAATCGAAGCTGTCGGTCTGCACGCCCAGCAGGTAGGGCACATCGATGGGTTCCTTGATGGAACCGAAGTTCACGCGATCCGACGCCTTGTGCAGGTCAATATCATGCTGGTCGGCGCGTGCGATGATGGTGGTGGTGTTCGTCGTAGACTCAGTAGCCAATGGACGTTCCTTATCGCTCGCTAATATGTGGTAATTCCCCTGGGAGCGCCGGCATGGCCACCATATGCCTATGCGGACGCTTCATTGTCGACGGCATGCCCGCAATATGACACACCTCATGTAAAGTCAAAAGAATAGCGCTAAGGCAAGACTTTTACTGCACCGTAAACGTCACCGGATCGCTCTTCACCTTCGGATGATCCTTCAAACTCAGCTGCGCCACGTACGTTCCCGCATTGACTTTGGCCCAACCTGACTCATCCGTGCATTTGGCGAGCGTGGCGTTCGCATTGGTATTCCACGTGACCTTCTGAACGTCCTTATCGCCCTTAGCCATCAGCAGCAGACGTGAATCCGCCGGGCACACATCGGACTTGTAAATCGTTTCCTGACCGGAAGTAATGGTGAGCACACGGCCGGAATCGGACCCGTCCACTAAACAGTTGCCTGACCCCTCGTGCACGATGGTCGCGGTGAAATCAAGCGATCCTCCTACCGGCACGGATTGGGAGGCCGCGGAAAGCTGCAATGTCACATCACTGGCCGAGCAATCCTTGACGTTGCTGACTTTCTTCGGCGCCGGCGTGGCGTCGCGGGAAATCGCATACACCTCGTCATGGTGGATCATCGAGTTCACGGCACCGATACCCCGGCCAAGGCTATACACGCAGAATACAATCAGCGCGATTATCAGCAGCAGCACCGTACCGGCCACGATACGCCGACGACGATAGATGGCCTGCTGCTTTTTGCTGATCCTGCGCTTGCGCGGCTTGCCGGAACGGTTGTTTTGGGAGGGCCCGCCGGATGGCCCATTGGCCCCGGTGCCGGCTCCGCGTGCCGTTCTCGCGCCTGATGTGTTCCTCTGCACTGCCATAACTCTTCCAGTCTACGGTCACCACGCCCATACACGCTTGGGGAGCCCACCATTTTTCACAATGTCAGCTGGGTAGTCGCAGGCCGCCGTCCAGAATCTCTATCAGGCCGTCATCGTCAAGGCTGGCGATGCAGGCGGCAAGCTGAATCTGGTCCTTCCAAAGCTTGTCGGCATCTTCCCTGGGCAACGTGGCTCCAGCGGGAAGCTCGCGCAGCGCGGCGAGCACCAGACCGCGCACCTGTCGATCCGTGCCTTGGAATCGTTGGCGTGGGCGGGTGCGGCGCTCCCCCAGTCCGGGGCGGCCGGCCTTGAGAAATGCACAGTCGTCCGCAATCGGGCAGGTGTCGCACAGCGGCGACTTGGCCGTGCAGATCACCGCGCCCAGTTCCATCACCGACTGGTTCCACGTGACCGATGGGCGCTCGCCACGATGCAGTCGAGAGCGTTTGCCGCCACGGATAGTGCTGTTCACGACATGTTCGGCGCTACCGGCATTATCGGCGACGTCAGCATCGCACCCGAGAATCTCGTCTTTGGGCAGCATGCGGTTCGCCAGCGCGCGTTCGGCCGGGCTGGTCGCTCCCCCGCGCGATTCGACGCCCAGGAACACGCGGCTCAGCACGCGGCGAATGTTGGTATCGATCACGGCAATTCGTTCGCCGAACGCAAAGCTCATCACCGCGGAGGCGGTGTAATCGCCGATGCCGGGCAATGCAGTGAGTTCGTCATACGTGCGCGGCAGTTTGTCGGCGTAATCTTCAGCCACCACGCGGGCGCATTCCTGTAACCGCAATGCGCGGCGTGGATAGCCGAGCCGCCCCCATGCGGTGATCACCTCGGCCTTGGGGGCCTCGGCGAGGGCGCGGGCGTCGGGCCAACGTTCCATCCAGTCGGTCCAGTACGGCACTACACGGCTCATCTGCGTCTGCTGGCTCATGACTTCGGATACCAGCACGCCCCACGGCGTGGCCCGTCCGAAGCGCCATGGCAAGTCACGCGCATTGGCCTCCCACCATGCGCCGAGCCGCAAAGAAATTGCTGTGTCGTTCATCGTTCCTATTCTTAGCAGCTATGACGAACGAGGCAGAACAGAATTCGCAGAACGCACAGAATCCCGAAACAAAAGTCGAGAAGATGTTCGAGTACGGGTACCGTAAATCGAATTACGGACCGGACGAACTCGTAACCGACGCGCATGGCAACCCCATCTCCGTGGTGGACGCGATGCTTTCCGCCGAGAAGGCCGCCGCCACCGAAACCGTGACGCCGCACCTGTGCTATTACTCGCCGCGTATTCCCGGCAACACCGGTTCGGCCATCCGCCTGTGCGCAGTGACCGGCACGATCCTGCATTTGGTGGAGCCGTTGGGCTTCAACCTGCGCGACACCAAGCTGCGCCGAGCAGGCCTCGACTACCATGACATGGCCCACGTGGTGTTGCACCCGAATTTCGACAACCTGGTGGAGTCCATGCCCAATTCGCGCATCATCGCGTTCACCGCACATGCCACCAAGCTGTACACCGAGGTGGAATACAAGCCGACCGACATCCTGCTGTTCGGCCCCGAGCCCGGCGACATCCCCGACCCGATGGACATCATGGAGGGCCCTCATGTGGCCGAACAAGTGCGACTGCCCATGCGCCCGTCCTTGCGTTCCCTGAATCTCACCAATTGCGCGTCCATCGCCATCTACGAAGCCTGGCGCCAACTCAACTTCGCTGGAGGGCGCTGAGGAGAAGGCCCGGTGGGCCTTCGAGTAGCGACGCCGAACGAACGCCGACAGGCGTGAGAGAGGAAACCCTGAGCCTCGCAGCACGACCATCATTGTGGAAATGAACGCAGAAAATGGGTCTATCGGCGCTTCGAGGGGCTGATTTGGCATCTGCCGGAGGTCTATTGCCGCTTCGAGGGGCTGTTAAAGGACGAAACCCCGAGTATAGGCGTTGAAATATCAACGCTCGTACTCGGGGTTTCTTGATTGAGGTACCCCTCTGAAAGCAGATACCTATCTGCGCAAATGTACCTCTTTGAAGGCAGATACCCTACTGAATCAGTTCTTGAAGCTGTGAATCGGAGCGGGAATACGACCGCCACGGGTCACGAAGGCCTCGCAGCTGGTCTGGTTGACCGGCATGATGGGCGCGTAGCCCATAAGGCCGCCGAAGTTCGCCATTTCGCCGACGCCCTTGCCCGCCACGGGGATCACGCGCACGGCGGTGGTCTTCTGGTTGACCATACCGATGGCGGCCTCGTCGGCAATCATGCCGGAAATGGTGGCGGCGGAGGTGTCGCCGGGGATGGCGATCATGTCGAGGCCGACGGAGCACACGCTGGTCATGGCTTCAAGCTTTTCGAGGGACAGCGCGCCGGAACGGGTGGCCGCCTCAATGCTGGAGTCCTCGGAAACCGGGATGAACGCGCCGGACAAACCGCCCACATGGGACGAGGCGAACGCGCCGCCCTTTTTGACGGCGTCGTTGAGCATGGCAAGCACGGCTGTGGTGCCGGGCGCGCCGATGGAGGACAGGCCCACGCTCTGGAAGATTTCGCCCACGGAGTCCCCCACGGCGGGCGTCGGGGCAAGGGACAGGTCCGCGACGCCGAAGGGCAGGTCGAGGCGCTGGGCCACTTCCTTGCCGATGATCTCGCCGACGCGCGTTACCTTATAAGCTGTGCGTTTGATGACTTCGGCCACTTCGCCGAGCGTGAATTCGCCGGGCTTGTGGCTTTCCATCGCGCGGTCGATGGCTTTCTTGACCACGCCGGGGCCGGAAACGCCCACGTTGATCACCACATCTGGCTCGCCCACGCCGAGGTACGCGCCCGCCATGAAGGGCACGTCCTGCGGAATGTTGGCGAACACCACCAGCTTGGCGCAGCCGAGGCCGTCACGGTCGCGGGTGGCTTCGGCGACATCAAGGATGCGCTGGCCGAGCAGGGCCACGGCATCCATATTGATGCCGGAGCGCGTCGAGGCCACGTTGATGGAGGAGCAGATGCGGTCCGTGGTGGCGAGGGCTTCCGGCAGGGCATCGATAAGATTGCGCTCGCCGGGCGTGATGCCTTTTTCCACCAGCGCGCCGAAGCCGCCGAGGAAGTCGACGCCCGCGTCCTTGGCGGATTCGTCGAGCACCTGGCAAGCCCGCACCATCTGATCGCGGGAGAAGGACGCGCCCACCACCCCGATGGGGCTGACGCTGATGCGCTTGTTGACGACGGGGATGCCGAACTTGTCGCCCACTTCGTTGCAGGTGGCGACGAGTTTGGCGGCGTATTTGGCGATCTTGGCGCGCACCCGGTAGGCGAACACGTCGAAATCGTGGCTGGCGCAGTCGAAAAGGCTGATGCCGAGCGTCACGGTACGCACATCGAGGTGTTCGTTGCGCAGCATGTTCAGGGTGCTGAGGACTTCACGATCTGTAAGCATGGAAACTTCCTCCGGGAAGTTTGTTTTGACACGGATGGGACCTGCCCGCCTCCTTGAGGGGAGCCTGCGGAAAGGGGAGAGGATTGACCTCGACCTCCGGGAAACCCCGCGTATGCCGCTTAAACCGGCTGCACGCGGTGCAGGGCCTCGAAGATGTCGCGGTGCTGCATACTGAGCTGGAGGCCCAGGGTGCGGGCTTTGTCCTTGAGGGTGCGGCGCAGGGCGTTGCGGTCGATTTCCATCGGCAGGGAGATCTCGAATACCAGCAAGGCGCGCTTTTCTTCCTCAGGCATGAGAGCCTTGAGGTTTTCGATGTTTACCTTCTGATCCGCGAAAATCTTGGAGAACGCGGCGATGATTTCAAAACGGTCTTCGCCGTCCACCGTCACGACGAAAGGTTCGCTCTCGGCGGAACCGGACGTATCACCTTCTTCAAAATCGCGGATCGTAACTGAAAGGTGCATCCCGCGGGATTCAATGGCTTTGGAAAGCTGGGTGTGGATGGTGCCGTTGTCCAGGCTTTCCTGTTTGTTGGCCACGAAAATGGCTGCAAACTGGTTCTTGAGAATGGTCTGGCTCACTTCTTCGATATTGCATTCAAGGGCCGAAAGGGTGCTGGATACGGCGTAGACGACGCCGGGGCAATCCAGACCGATGACCGAAACAACGATTTTGCTCACAGATACCTCTCGCGGCAGGTCTTTGGCTTTCCCAAAATAGGGGCTCAACAGCAGGGAAATCAGGCGGAAACATTCCGTCAGTCTCTTTTGCCAGCCCTCACCCGCTGTTAGCAAGCAAAAAGTTTGGTAACGACCGGCAGTTCCGTTTCAGCCCCCCTGGGAAACATTTTGACTGTATAAAAATTCCGCTGGAAAGTTTTCGAAAAAGGTTATATGGGGAGTCAATCTTGTCGATGCCGACAGACTTTTTTTGATTTTCTTATTAAAAGAAAAAGGAGGCACTCATGGTGCTCGATCCGAAAAAACACGCTGACTGGGAAATCGCTCAGGATGCCGAAACCCGTATGAAAACCGTGCAGCAGCTTGGTCGTGATATGGGCCTCCTTGATAAAGAGCTCCTGCCTTACGGCCATGTGATGGGCAAGGTCGACTACCGGGCCGTGCTTGAGCGCCTCGGGGACAAGCCCAACGGCAAGTATGTCGACGTGACCGCCATTACGCCCACGCCCCTCGGCGAGGGCAAATCCACGACCACCATCGGCCTCGTACAAGGCCTCGGACGCCGCAACAAGCGCGCTTCCGCCGCCATCCGCCAGCCTTCGGGCGGCCCCACGATGGGCGTGAAGGGCTCGGCCGCGGGCGGCGGGCTTTCCCAGTGCATCCCTTTGACGCAATATTCCCTGGGTTTTACCGGCGATATCAACGCGGTGATGAACGCCCATAACCTCGCCATGGTGGCGCTGACTTCCCGTATGCAGCATGAGCGGAATTATAATGATGAAAAGCTGCTCAAGCTGTCGGGGATGCCCCGCCTGAACATCGACCCCACCAATGTGAACATGGGCTGGGTCATGGATTTCTGCTGCCAGTCCCTGCGCAACATCATCATCGGCATGGACGGCACCAACGGGCGCTCCGACGGGTTCATGATGCGTTCCCGCTTTGACATCGCCGTGTCTTCCGAAGTCATGGCCATTCTCGCCATCGCCAAGGATTTGAAGGACCTCCGGCAGCGCATGGGCAAGATCATCGTGGCCTACGACCGCGACGGCAAACCCGTGACCACCGCCGATCTCGAAGTGGACGGCGCGATGACCGCGTGGATGGTGGAAGCCATCAACCCGAACCTTATCCAGA